>SAMEA5043655__coassemble_103_pt1 | contig 19064 bp, 19 predicted proteins | sample SAMEA5043655__metabat2_low_PE_001 | metagenome-assembled genome bin SAMEA5043655 (sample SAMEA5043655) | Gadus morhua
CTTGAGCATCAACCTTCGCTTGAGCTTCTGCCTTGGCTTTAGCGTCCGCCTTCGCTTTAGCGTCTACCTTTGCTTGAGCATCGGCTTTTGCTTTAGCTTCTGCTACTTGTTGTTGCTGCAATTGACGCTGCTTTTCGGCTTCGCGGGTCGCTTTTTCCGCGGTTAGCTTATCTTCTTTTAATTGCCGTATCCGCTCAGCTTCTGCTTTGCGTTGTTTTTCAAGTACGGCTGTTTGTTGCTCAAGGCGATCTTGACGTGCTTGTTCGGCATCTTTAGCTGCTTGGCGTTGTTGACGAATTTGTTGAGCTTGTTGATTTAACATCGCCGGATCAACCATTGTTGCTTGAATGGTATTTCCTACCGATTGTTTGTGATCAAAACTAAAGTCAGCCCCCCATAATAACAACATAATAAATAACGCGTGAATGGACACCGATATAACGACAGACTTCGAATAATTACTCTTTTTCATGCCTCAATTTCCGGGTTTATCTAACGGATCGGTCATCAAACCAACAGATCCTACCCCAGCATGACTCAGTGCATCTAAGGTTTCGACAATATTCGCGTAAGGTGTACGTCCATCTCCACCAACCATCACTAAGGTTTTTGGATCACTAGCAAGTTCAGCTTTGACTCTAGCAATGAGTTCATCAAGACTCAACCCGTGTACCATATCGGCGTTATCAATACTTACCCCTAAGTTACCATCTTTATCAACTTCAACAATGATCGGTGGGGTATCATTTTCTTTATTTAATTGTGCGACAGTTTCAGCTGTTTGTGTTTTAGGTAAATCAACATCTACTCCTTGGTTTACAAACGGTGCTGTCACCATAAAAATAATCAATAAAACTAACATCACATCGATATAAGGTACGACGTTAATTTCAGCCGTCATTTTGCGTTTCTTCGGTTGATAAGCCATTGCTTATTACTCCTGATTCGCTGCAAATGCCTGACGGTGTAAAATACTTGAAAACTCTTCCATAAAGGTTGCGTAAGTATGTTCAAGTTTAGTCACTTTATTGGTAAGGCGGTTATAAAACATTACCGCAGGGATCGCAGCAAAAAGACCCATCGCCGTTGCGACTAATGCTTCTGCAATACCTGGTGCAACCATGGCTAATGTTGCTTGTTTTACAGCACCTAATGCAATAAATGCAGTCATGATGCCCCATACCGTACCAAAAAGACCGATATAAGGACTGATTGAACCAACGGTTGCAAGAAACGGTAAGTTAGTTTCTAGTTCATCGACTTCTTTTGATAATGAAACTCGCATAGCACGCCCTGTACCTTCCATTACCGCTTCTGGCACTCGACCATTGCTGCTATGTAAGCGTGCAAACTCTTTAAAACCTGAATAAAAAATACGTTCTGAACCTGACAATTCGTCTTTACGTTGTTGAACTTCTTGATACAGTTGTGAAAGGTCAACACCTGACCAGAATCGATCTTCAAATTGAACGGCATTGCGTTCAGCACTTTTTAAAACTTGTGAGCGTTTAATGATCATTGCCCACGAAGCAATCGACATGCCAAGCAAAATAAGCATAACCAGCTTTACCAACAAACTTGCTTGTAAAAAAAGGTCTAAAATGGTTAATTCTGAGTTCACTTAATCTATCTCCGGCTTTAATTGTGTAGGTAACGCTATCGGTTTCATAATGGTTGGATTAATACAGGCAATTTTTACAACTGCACGGCAAAAAACCACATCATCGTCATTAACCAGTTCTTGATTAAATTCTATTGATGCATGACGTACATTTTGAATAGTCGTGTTAACAACGAGCTGATCATCGAGCTTGGCACCGCGAATAAAATCAACATTCATACTACGTACAACAAAACTCATATTATCAGCAAATAATTGTTGCTGATTTAGACCAATATAACGCAGTAACTCTGTTCGTGCTCGCTCAAAAAATTTCAAGTAATTGGCGTGATATACCACTCCACCGACATCAGTGTCTTCATAATAAATGGTAATTGGCCATTTAAAAATATCTTGTTCTTTCATTAGGTACCCATAACTGTCATGCCTACACGGTGCTAACAATCGTGTTTGGTGTACTACTATACCCTAACTCATCGAGTGATAGTTACCGTGAAGTAAATAGATAATGCATTTAACAAAAAAATGAAATTTGTCAGTAGTTTCTGACAATTAAATTACAATTCTGTTCAGTTATCATGCATTAAAAATCACACATAAAAAAAGCCTGTTCCATAAAGGAAACAGGCTTTTTAGGTTCTATAGATTAAGCGTTATAAAAAACGTAACCCAAGAATATACAATAATACAGGCAGTGCGATATAAGGTGTAAAGAACACCTGAAAATACCACCGACGAGGAACAAAACCCATACCAAACACCATCGCGCTACAGGTTGCCCAAATCATCAGAGGTGCTAATCCCGCACTGAATCCACCAATATCTTCGGCAAATTGTCGAGGCTCCCACATTAATAACCCAGTAACAGTCAACGCCATTACTATTGCTAATAATTTAAGCGGTAACACACTCAATGGTGCATGAATTAACTTAACCGCACTATCTATTTTACTCACTGTCTTTATCCATGTTTTCGGTCGTTTCAAGCCATAATGCATTGACAATACCGAAAGAACAAGCCAGTAGAACACCTAGAATCCAAGCGAAATACCACATAGTTCGTCTACTCCTTAGTACAGTGACGTCTTGTTGTCTTCGATATATTTCGTATCAAGACGACCAAACATTTTGTAATAACACCATGAGGTGTAAGCCAAGATCACTGGCACCATAACAAATGCTACCACTGTCATAATCTGCAATGTGTATTCAGATGACGTTGAATCCCAAAGAGTCAAACTTACATTTGGATCTAAGCTTGATGGCATAATGAATGGGAATGTTGCAAAACCAAACGTTAATACCACACCAACAACTGTTAAGCTTGAGAACAAGAATGCAAAACCACCACGATCAGCACGTGAACATAATGCTGTTAGTAATGGCATAACGACCGCAAGAACCGGTGCAATCCACAAGATAGGATAGTTGTTATAGTTAATGAACAACGCGCCTACTTGACGAACAACTTCTTTGGTTAATGGATCTGACGCTGCATTAGGTAATACTTGCGATGTGATCACATAGCCGTTGATACCTTGAGAAACAAAGCCTGCAATAATAAACACTACAGCCATTAATACCGAAGAGATGACGGCAACATTACGTGCACGTGCATGAATAGCATCGGTTGTTTTCAACTGTAAGAACGCTGCACCTTGAGTAATGATCATGAGTACACTCACCACACCACACAATAAAGCAAACGGATTTAATAACCCAAAGAATGATCCTTTGTAGCTGGTCATCATAAATTCGTTTACTTCAAATGGTACGCCTTGCATAAGGTTACCAAAAGCAACACCAAAAATAAGTGGCGGTACAAAGCTACCAACAAAGATCGCTTTATCCCACAAATTACGCCATTTAGTATCGGGTAACTTAGAACGGTAATCGAAACCTAACGGACGTAACCAAAGTGACGCTAACGTTAGAATCATTGCCACGTAAAAACCAGAGAATACAGTTGCGTACACTAATGGCCATGCCGCAAACAATGCACCACCAGCGGTGATCAACCAAACTTGGTTACCATCCCAGTGTGGTGCAATTGAGTTAATCATTACACGACGTTCGTTATCTGTCTTACCAATAAAAGGTGACAGCATACCTACGCCCATATCAAAACCATCAGTGATAGCAAAACCGATGCACAATACACCAATTAATATCCACCAAATGACTCGCAAACTTTCATAATCAAACATTATTCAGTCTCTCCCTGCTTACACTTCAACCTGACGTGAAACCACATCTTGTGCCGTATCTTTTTGTTCAAAATGATAACGGCCTGTCTTCAAGCTACTTGGACCTAAACGTGCAAACTTAAGCATTAAGTACACTTCGGCAATCAAGAACAAGGTGTAAAGTCCGATAATCGCAGCTAATGAGAACCATAATTGTGATGGTTCAAGATTCGATGCAGCCATATGTACCGGTAAGATTTCACCAACAGCCCATGGCTGACGACCATATTCTGCAACAAACCAACCCGCTTCAATTGCAATCCACGGTAATGGAATACCAAACAATGCAGCTTTAAGTACCCACTTATTACCTGTGATTTTATGACGGCAAGACTGCACAAATGCTGCACCAATAATGGCAAACATTAAGAAACCAGCACCGACCATGATACGGAAGCTAAAGAATAACGGCCATACGCGAGGAATAGAATCATCAACGGCTTTTTGGATTTGTTCTGGCGTCGCATCAACAACTTTATCAGTATAAGGCTTCAATAATAAGCCATAACCTAAGTCACCTTTTACTTCATCAAATGCGGCGATATTAGCAGGCGTTCTTTCGCCATCACGCAGTTTCTCAAGTAATCCGTAGGCAACCATACCGTTACGAATGCGTACTTCATGTTGTTTCTTCAGATCACGAATACCGGTTACTTGTGTATCAAGTGAACGTGTCGCGATAATACCCATAAGGTACGGGATCTTAATCGCGTAATCTGTTTCCATCGTTTCTTGGTTAGGGAAACCAAACGCAGTAAATGCTGCAGGTGCAGGTTCGGTATGCCACTCTGCTTCAATTGCTGCTAGCTTAGTTTTCTGAACGTCACCTAATTCATAACCAGACTCATCACCCAGAATCATCACTGAAACAATAGATGCTAAACCAAATGCCGCTGCAATGGCGAATGAACGACGAGCAAAAGCAATATCACGTCCTTTAAGCATGTAATATGAACTTACGCCAAGAATAAACATCGCGCCACAGACATAGCCAGATGCAACAGTGTGAACAAATTTCACCTGAGCAACAGGGTTAAAGATAACTTCTGCAAAGCTCACCATTTCCATACGCATGGTTTCGTAATTGAAATCCGCACCTACAGGGTTTTGCATCCAACCATTGGCAATGAGAATCCATAACGCTGAGAAGTTAGAACCTAACGCTACTAGCCATGTCACTGTAAGGTGTTGACGTTTTGATAGACGATCCCAGCCAAAAAAGAACATACCGACTAAAGTGGATTCGAGGAAAAACGCCATCAGTGCTTCGATGGCTAATGGCGCACCGAAAATATCACCAACATAGTGAGAATAATAAGCCCAGTTTGTACCAAACTGGAATTCCATGGATAGGCCAGTTGCCACACCCAGTGCAAAGTTAATCGCGAAAAGCTTACCCCAGAACTTTGTCATGTCCTTGTAGATTTGCTTGCCGGTCATTACATAAACCGACTCCATGATGGCGAGCAAGAAAGCCATACCTAGAGTCAATGGAACGAACAAAAAGTGATACATCGCTGTTAAAGCGAACTGTAACCGCGATAGTTCGACGACATCAGTTAACATTGATAACTCCTTTTTTCACCAGGCTGACTGGTGAAGTACTACACAGTGTACCGATTATTGGGCTTAGCCAATCGTAGATAACAAACCGCAATATTGGTGATCTTCCTGATCGCATTTATAATGATAATAAATAGCGTCCATTCTATTTGTTGCAGCTTTGTACCAAAAATATTGTTTTTCTGTTATTCTACAGCTAATAAATTCAGGTCTAATATTACAGATATCAGCAATAATCTTCAAAGTATTTATTAATAGTTTTTCTTTGATATTTATCAAATAAAGCGCCACCCATAGATGCCGACAGCTTAACATTTGATCTGCGTCAATAAATAGTTAATTTGCTAGCATGATGTGAATATTTATATTTATTATATTTTTTATTCAGTCTTTTAAATTGACATATCACAATATAATCTATTTTAATTTATTCATAAAAAAATAGCCTGACAACTCTCTTCGCGCTCGTCATGCATACCTAAAAAGCATTACCAAACAAATAATTACAAAAAAAAATCCCGAAAAACAAAGACGATAACAAGAATTATTAACAATAAAAGTCATTTTACAATCATCCTTAAAAATAACCCATAAAAAATAAAATTCACTATATTACAGATAGTTAAATAGGTTATTGTTAATTTCTATTCGCTTTTTCAAAAAACACACTCAAATGATAATTTTGTATTAAATAAATTTTAACTATGCACGTCTTTTTATTTAAATTATGGTATTGAAGTGGCAAAAAAACACTCACTACAAGTCAAAATGTAAACAAAACCAGCCATTAAATTAACAATAAAGATACCATCCAGAAGTCAGAAAATAATAATACGCCTTTATTTAAATTCATCTTAATGATAATCAATATTAATAATCGTAATGAATATTATTGCTATTACCGTTCGTTGCTGATAAATATATTTATTCTTTAGCATCAATAAAAGATGGATATAAAAAACGAGACACTGATTGTCTCGTTTTTATTGTTATCTTATCGTTATCATTATTTTGTTTGTGGTATATCAAGTCCAAAATGCAGATAAGCTCGGTGGGTCGCAATACGGCCTCGCGGTGTACGCTGTAGAAAACCTTGTTGGATTAAATAAGGTTCAAGTACATCTTCAATAGTGTCTTTTTCTTCACCGATTGCAGCAGCAAGGTTATCAAGCCCAACTGGACCGCCCATAAATTTATCAATAATCGCCATCAATAATTTACGATCCATATAATCAAAACCGCTGCTATCTACATCAAGCATATCAAGTGCTTTATTGGCAATTTCAGGGCAAATATGACCATTACTTTTAACTTCAGCATAATCACGTACACGACGTAATAATCGGTTAGCAATACGTGGTGTACCACGAGCACGCATTGCCATTTCCATTGCCCCGCCCTCTTCGAGGGATAAACCAAGGTAATTCGCACTACGGGATACGATATCTTTTAAATCGCCAACTTTGTAATACTCTAAGCGTTGAGTAATACCAAAACGATCCCGCAGTGGTGACGTTAACGACCCAGCACGGGTTGTTGCCCCGATTAATGTAAATGGTGGTAAATCGATTTTGATCGAACGGGCAGCTGGTCCTTCACCAATCATAATATCTAATTGATAATCTTCCATCGCTGGATAAAGTATTTCTTCAACTTGCGGGCTTAAACGATGGATTTCATCAATAAATAATATATCGTTCTCTTCCAAATTCGTCAGCAATGCAGCAAGATCGCCCGCTTTTTCAAGCACAGGTCCTGATGTAGTACGAATGCTAACACCCATTTCATTCGCAACAATATTCGCTAATGTGGTTTTACCTAACCCTGGAGGACCAAAGATCAATAAGTGATCTAAAGCTTCGTTACGTAATCTTGCCGCTTGAATAAAGATCTCCATTTGATCACGAACATGATCTTGCCCCTGATAATCGTTCAGTAACTTAGGACGAATAGCACGATCAATAATCTCATCTTCACGAGGAGCCTCAAAATTACCAGAAACCAATCTATCGGCTTCAATCATAATAAATACCTATTACAGAGTGGGCGATTACACCATTGAACGCAGTGCATCACGAATCATCGATTCACTGGTCATTTCAGGTTGAGCAACTTGTGCAACCACTTTAGCGGCTACTTGTGGTTTATAGCCTAAAGCAACAAGTGCGCTAACAGCTTCATCTTCAGCACGAGCTTGATTTGCGGGGTATTGAATCTCAGCATTAGATGCAGCAGTGTCAAGTGCCGCAGTAAATAAATCACCTTCCCCCCAACCTTTAAGACGATCTTTCATCTCAACCACTAATCGTTCAGCTGTTTTCTTACCAACACCGGGGATTTTCACTAATGTAGTAACATCTTCCAATTCTACGCTACGTACAAATTGACTTGCGGTCATTGCTGATAAAATCGCTAAGCCTAATTTAGGTCCAACGCCGTTCGCTTTAATCACTTCACGGAATAATTCACGCTCACTTTTTTTATTAAATCCATATAATAATTGTGCATCTTCACGCACCACAAAATGAGTAAAAATAATCGCTTCTTGGCCTACCTGTGGTAACTCATAGAAACAACTCATTGGCATCTGTACTTCATAACCAATGCCGCCCACTTCTAGTAATACTTCTGGTGGCTGTTTTTCAATCACAATTCCGCGTAGTCGGCCAATCACAACATCATCTCTATAATAGGAAGTAAACTGGCACTAGAATAGTAAACTACTGGATCAATATCCAGCCCTTTATGTCTGATATTAATCAAACCTAATTGAAATTGTTCGCATGATTACCGAAATGAAAATTCAGTCCATAAAAAAGCAGCCGAGGCTGCTTTGTATTACTCTTTTTATGACTATAGAGATAGTTGCCATAAGAGATTATATAGATTAATTAACGGTAACGCCCACGACGAACACTGGTCGCTTTTCCTGCCATTGCAATTAAACTTTTATGCGTATGAGCATGACAAATGGCAATCGCTAAGGCATCGGCAGCATCAGCTTGTGGTTTTCCTTCAAGCTTAAGCACCGAACATACCATATGCTGCACTTGCACTTTGTCTGCGCCACCATTACCAACAACAGCTTGTTTAATTAACCGCGCCGCATATTCACTAACGGGTAAATCTGCATTTACAGCTGCAACAATGGCACTGCCTCTTGCTTGTCCAAGCTTGATCGCAGAACTGGCATTTTTACCCATAAATACTTCTTCAATCGCAAAACAGTCGGGTTGAAATTGAGTAATAACCTCAGAAACCCCTGCATAAATCTGTTTTAAGCGACCAGGAATATCAGGGCATGATGTACGAATACACCCACTACCTAAATATTCTAATTTACGACCAACTTGTCGAATAACCCCGTATCCCGTAATACGCGAACCCGGGTCAATACCTAAAATAATAGACATGAATCCAATATTACCACTTGGCTAATATATCAATCTTCTGTTGCTGTTCGTTATCTTAACATGCTGATGTTTAACAGGAGCCTCAGCATCAACATTAATAACCACCCATAAACATTGATATAAACATAAAAATAAGCCGACCACTTATTGCTAAGGGTCGGCCTGTTATTAACTATCATTAATGACGCTTAATAATAGTTAAGATCGTAAAGTGAGTTAATTTAACAACTCACTTATTCTTGATCTATTTTCTTCTTTGCAATCTTAACGGCAATTGAAAGTTCTTCCAATGACGCTGGGTTTGCTAGGCTTGGCGCATCTGTCAATAGACAGGCTGCTGCTGTTGTTTTAGGGAACGCAATAACATCACGGATGTTATCAGTACCACAAAGAAGCATTACCAAACGGTCAAGACCAAATGCAAGACCTGCGTGTGGTGGCGTACCAAACTGTAGTGCGTCTAGTAAGAAACCAAACTTCAAACGTTGCTCTTCAGTAGAGATACCTAGAATATCAAATACTGTTGATTGCATTGCTGAATTGTGAATACGAACTGAACCACCGCCCACTTCATAACCATTGATAACCATATCGTATGCATTAGATAATGCATCAGCAGGGTTAGCCGCTAATTCTTCAGGTGTTAGGTTAAGAGGTGCTGTAAATGGGTGGTGCATTGCAGACAATGAACCATCTTCATTTTCTTCAAACATTGGGAAATCAACAACCCAAAGTGGTTTCCATGCAGACTTATCTGTTAGCGCTAGATCTTCACCCAGTTTAAGACGAAGTGCGCCCAGAGCTTCAGTAACAACACGCTTACTATCAGCACCAAAGAAAATGATATCGCCCGACTCTGCTTGAGTACGCTCAAGTAAAGTAGTCACAATTTCTTCGTTTAGGAACTTAGCCACTGGAGATTGAACACCCTCAATACCTGCAGCGCGATCGTTAACCTTCATCCATGCTAAGCCTTTAGCACCGTAAATGCCTACAAACTTAGTGTATTCATCAATTTGCTTACGGCTTAGAGACGCACCGCCAGGTACACGGATCACAGCAACGCGACCTTTAGGATCATTTGCTGGTGCTGAGAATACTTGGAATTCAACATCTTTAAGGATGTCTGCAACATCTACTAACTCTAGTGGGTTACGTAGATCGGGCTTATCAGAACCGAAACGACGAGCTGCTTCTTCAAATGACATAACAGGGAATGCACCAAGATCTACATTAAGCAGTTCTTGCCACATTTCTGTGATCATTTTTTCAGTTGTCGCACGTACTTGATCAGCAGACATGAACGATGTTTCGATATCGATTTGAGTAAATTCAGGCTGACGATCAGCACGTAAATCTTCATCGCGGAAACATTTAACGATTTGGTAATAACGGTCAAAACCAGACATCATTAGCAGCTGCTTAAATAGCTGTGGTGATTGTGGTAATGCGTAGAATTTACCTTTATGTACACGACTTGGTACTAAGTAGTCACGCGCACCTTCTGGTGTCGCTTTAGTTAGTACTGGTGTTTCGATATCAAGGAATGCGTTGTCATCAAGGAAACGACGTACAAAGCTTGATGCTTTAGCACGTAGCTTGATGCGATCGCTCATTTCTGGACGACGAAGATCTAAATAACGGTATTTTAGACGTTGTTCTTCTGAGTTCTTTTGGTTGAAATCAAGTGGTAACGCTTCTGAACGGTTGATAATTTCAAGGCCAGTTGCATAAATTTCAACTTCACCTGTAGCCATGTCTTTATTACATTGGCTTTCAGGACGCTCACGCACTTCACCCGTTAGACGAATACAAAACTCGTTACGTAATTGGTTAGCTAGGGTGAAGATCTCTGTCATATCAGGATCAATAACAACCTGAACCACACCTTCGCGATCACGCATATCAATAAAGATAAGACCGCCCAAATCACGGCGACGGTTAACCCAACCGCATAAATCTACTGTTTGTCCTGCAAGGGACTTATTTAGGTGTCCACAATAATGGGTGCGCATAAGAAATTCCCGATCTATATATTTAGCATGCTTGTACTTGTGCTACAGCTTACTGTTAACCCAAGCACAACTGGTTCAATCCCGACCGCTTGCTGTCTAATTTACGCATAAAATTGGATAGCAAGCCGGCCAAGAGGCAAAAATAACAAGCTATTATACCCAAACAGCCTCAGTTTGCGAAGTTAACCGCACGTTTATTCGTACTATCAGCAACCAATCAAAACAGATCATTACTGAAATTATTTCCAATGACGGCAATTTAAGCATTTTAACGACAAATACGATAAAGTGATCATGAATGAACGGTTATCACCATGAGGCTTTGCATGTCATTAACTACAGCTATGATGCCACCACTTCGATTAGGGCTCACCCAGTGGTCACATAATCACTGGATCAATAGTCTTTATGGAAAAGGATGCAAAAGTGGCGACCGCTTAGCTCACTATGCCGAGGTTTTTAATTCTGTAGAAGGTAATACCACCTTTTATGCCACACCCAGTATGACAACGGTACAAAAGTGGCATGATGCCACCCCTGACCATTTTCGTTTTACGTTTAAACTGCCACAAGCCATCACTCACCAACAGCAACTACGTCATTGTGATCAAGCCGTAGCTGATTTTTTAAGTACGATGCAAGTACTAGAGCCCAAAACGGGGATGTGGAAAATTCAGTTACCGGCTCAATTTGGTCCTGACGCACTGCCAGTATTGGCTCAGTTTCTTGATAGATTACCATCACACCTGACAACGGGCGTTGAAGTTCGCCATCCTGAATTTTTTACTAAAGGTGCTGCTGAACAAGCACTTAATCGATTATTAATCGAAAAAAACAGTAATCGAATTATTATGGATAGTCGCCCGCTTTTTTCTGCACAGCCGATAACACCGGCGATAATAGAAGCCCAGAGAAAAAAACCCCGCCTTCCCGTTCACGCCATTGCGACGGCTAATAACCCTGTGATTCGCTTTATTGGCCACCCTAATGATAGTTACAACGACCCTTTTTTTAATAACTGGTTACAGCGTATTCCTTTATGGCTAGCTGAAGGCAAACAACCGTATCTGTTTATTCATTCGCCCGATAACAACCATGCGCCTGAATCTGCCATACGTTTATATCACCGCTTACAACAACATCTCGCAGCAACAATAACGCTACCTGATTTAGCTAAGCCCCAACACCAGCAACACAATCAACAAATATCGTTGTTATAACCATTATAAAGCCAACGGTTCAACAACAATTATTAAAGACAAATGATGCTATTTTCTCTACAATACGCGGCTTTTCAAGGGTGATGGATCACCTGGTAGAGGCTCTTTCACTCAAGTCTCTATCGTAGTCCCTGTAGGATCCCTGTTCTTTTATATATGATGAGGTTCGTGAGAATGGCAAGCCACGACAATATTTTTGCTACGCCAATTGCAAAGCTCGGCGACTTTACGTTTGATGAACGTGTTGCTGAGGTTTTCCCCGATATGATTCAACGCTCGGTGCCGGGTTATAGCAATATTATTTCTGCAATTGGTATGCTCGCAGAACGCTTTGCTAAACCGCATTCAAAAGTGTTCGATCTTGGTTGTTCACTCGGTGCTGCCACGTTATCGATGCGTCGTCATATTCACCAAGAAGGCTGTGAAATTATTGCTATTGATAATTCAGCGGCCATGGTTGAACGTTGCCGTTTGTTAGTGAACGCCTACCGTTCTGAAACCCCCGTACAAGTTATTGAAGCAGATATTCGTCATGTCGATATCCAAGATGCTTCAGTCGTTGTGCTTAACTTTACACTCCAATTTCTATCTCCTGATGATCGCCTCGCCTTATTAGAAAAAATCTATGCAGGTTTACGTCCTGGCGGCATGTTGATCCTATCAGAAAAGTACATTTTTGATGATGAACGCGCTAATGAACTGCTGATCGATCTTCATCACGACTTTAAACGCGCCAATGGCTATAGCGAATTAGAAATCAGTCAAAAGCGTAGTGCGATAGAAAACGTAATGCGCCCTGACACCATTGAAACTCACAAACAACGTTTCAATGATATTGGTTTTTCTAGCTCTGAAGTGTGGTTCCAATGCTTCAACTTTGGCTCAATGTTTGCGATTAAATAAGGTTTACAGTTCCAATATGTTTAGTTTTTCTGCTTTTTATCAACTCCTCGCTCAACATGAGACACTACGTCCATGGTTAAACACCTTGCCACAACAATTAAGTGACTGGGAACAACAAGAGCATGGCGATATGGCTCGTTGGGTGCGCGCATTGCAAAAATTCCCAACCGATAAGCCCGATCTTATTGATCTAAAAAATGAAGTCAGTGTTCGTAATGAAGTGCCGATTGCAGATGGTGAGAAGAAACGTTTAGAAAGCCTATTACGTTTACTTCACCCATGGCGTAAAGGTCCATTCACAATGCACGATATTCATATCGATACCGAATGGCGCTCTGATTGGAAATGGGATCGTGTATTACCGCACATTACGCCACTAGCGGGTCGCAGTGTATTAGATGTGGGTTGTGGTAACGGCTACCACATGTGGCGCATGCTAGGTGAAGGCGCTAAGTTAACAGTAGGTATTGATCCATCAAGCCTATTCTTAATTCAATTTGAAGCCATTAAACGTTTAATGGGTCAAGATGAACGCGCCTATTTATTACCATTAGGTATTGAGCAATTACCTGAGCTAAAAGCGTTTGACACGGTATTTAGTATGGGAGTGCTATATCACCGCCGTTCACCACTCGATCATATTCTACAATTAAAAAATCAATTACGTGCCGGTGGCGAAGTTATTTTAGAAACACTGGTCATTGATGGCGATGAAAATACAGTACTAGTACCAACCCACCGCTATGCACAAATGCATAATGTTTATTTTTTCCCTTCCGCAAAAGCATTAAAGGTATGGATGGAAAAATGTGGCTTTGTTGACGTTCGTATTGTCGATGAGAACATCACTACCACTGATGAACAAAGATCAACCGACTGGATGACGAATAATTCCCTTCCAGAATATTTAAATCAAGAAGATAGCTCAAAAACGATAGATGGTCATCCAGCCCCAAGACGTGCGATTCTCATCGGACGGAATCCTGACTAACGACTGACAAAAGGGATGCTGCTTGCATCCTTTTTTTGATGTAAACTAATGTTGTTATTATATAAAAATAGACGCATATAGGAGATATGATGCTTCGTCTTAGCGTATCAGTAATTGCACTGGCGATACTTTCAGGATGTACCTCAAACGCAATGCTAGAGAAAAATCATCAACAAACTTTAGCTGCTATCAATAGTGTTGAAAATCACGTTGATACTAAAATCAATGATGTTTCTACACATGTAGAAAATCAACAACAATATATAGGCCAGCTTGAAAGAAAATTAGCATCTATCTCAAAAGATATAAAATTTCTTAAACATAAAAGCCTCACTCAACCTAAAGTTATTGTTGAAAAACAAATTATTAGAATTCCAGCTGAGAAACCCGCTCTCGACTCCAAAACTGCCAACGGTAAAGTCATTTTAGGGCAAGAAGAATGGGTATGGATTGATTCTGTTAAGAGCCATTTTAAAGCGCGAGTCGATACCGGTGCGACAACGTCATCACTCAATGCGGTTGATGTACAAACATTTGAACGAGATGGTAAAGAATGGGTTCGTTTTGATTTAAGTCATGACTCTGCAATGGATACACCTGCAGAAATTGCCGTGAATAACAAAGCAAAGCCAGAAACCATTGAAGCCCCGATTTTTCGGTGGGTACGTATTCGTCAATCAACCTCAGAAGAAGCCGTTCGCCGTCCTGTGATTGAAGCATGGATTACTTTAGGTTCTTTACACGAAAAAACACAATTTACACTCGCAGATAGAACAAAGATGGATTTCCCTGTTTTACTTGGGCGTGAATTCTTTAAAGATATTGCGTTAGTCGATGTAGGTAAACAATTTGTTCAGGGAAAGACTGAGCCTAAGCCAGTCCAAGTTAACAAATAAATAAAGAGGCTGTTATGACGTCAAGAATACCCTTTTATATACTTATCTCCCTGCTAATTATTTCAGGCATCGGATTAAGCGTATATCGCCATGATGTCTATGGTGTGCCATGGACGCCAGGTAAAGAACGCGCGGTATGGGAAGTAGAAGCTCGAGTACAATTTGATGCAATCGGCGATCCCGTACAAGTAAAAATGTCAGCGCCAGGAACACAACAGGGCTTTACACTGATTGATGAAAGTACATCATCACCCCCTAATTATTCTGTTGTGATCCACAATACTAAAGACGGTCGTGAAGCCGATTGGGCAACCCGTACTGCTATTGGTAAGCAAGTGTTGTATTACAAAACCCAATTACTGGTTGATGATCACGCTAAGTATAAACCTGTAGCACCTAAAGGTGAGCCAGCAGAAGTTAGCTTAAGTAATCCACAACAAACAGCAGCAACCGCACTATTAACCCAAGCCCGTAATTTATCTGCAGATGATGTAACATTAGCCCGCGAGTTAATTCGTGAGCTACATGATAAGCAAAATCAAAATGCAGCGGTGTTACTTGATACGATGTCACCGGCAGATGTGGTTACTAGCCTATTATCACTTGAAGGCATCAATTCTCGTATTGTTAGTGGTTTAACACTTGAAGATGGACGTCGTCGTCAAAGTGTATCCCCGATGGTTGAAGTGTGGGATAAACAACAGAAAAACTGGCAACTGTTTAATCTCACTACAGGCGAGCAAGGCAAACCTGAAAATGTGATGATTTGGAATCAGCAAGGTAATGCACTACTTGATGTTGTGGGTGGTCGTAATTCAAACATCAGCTTCTCAATTATTGCACAAGACATTACGCCACAACGTGCAACACAAGAAAAAATCAAAGCTGAAGATCTTTTAAACTTCTCAATTCATAGTTTGCCACTTGAAGAGCAAGCGATGTTCAAAACCATCATGTTAGTACCTATTGGTGCCTTAATTGTGGTGTTTTTGCGAATCATTGTCGGATTAAAAACATCAGGGACATTCATGCCTGTGTTAATTGCGGTTGCATTTGTGCAAACTCAGCTATTGACCGGTATTATTGGTTTCCTATTGATTGTCGGTACCGGTTTGATCATTCGAAGTTATCTCTCGAAACTCAACCTACTTCTGGTCGCCCGAATATCCGCGGTCATAATAACGGTAATATTGATTATTTCGATATTCACCGTGGTCGCATTTAAGATTGGCTTAATTGAAGGTCTAACAATCACGTTCTTCCCAATGATTATTCTTTCATGGACCATCGAACGGATGTCAATCCTATGGGAAGAAGAAGGTGCGAAGGAAGTGTTTATTCAAGGTGGTGGTTCATTGCTAACATCAGTATTGATTTACCTTGCAATGACAACACCAATTGTACGTCACTTAACGTTTAACTTTATTGGTGTACAGTTCCTTATTCTGGCAGCGATCTTAATATTAGGTAACTACACTGGTTATCGTCTAAGTGAATTACGTCGCTTTAAGCCACTCGTTGAGGACTAATCTATGTCATTTTTTTCACAGTTTACTTCACCTAAAAAACTGCGTGATCGTGGCATTATGGGAATGAACATAAGAAATCATAGCTATATTGGTCGTTACAATGATCGTAGTCGTTTTCCGCTGGTGGATGACAAACTAAAAACGAAGTTCATTGCTCAACAAGCAGGGGCAACCGTCCCCGATTTGATTGGGGTTATCGACAGCCAAGCAACGGTTAAACATATTCATCATATGGTTAAAGACTGGCCAGGCTTTGTCATTAAGCCTGCGCGCGGGTCTGGTGGTAAAGGTATCTTAGTCATTGTAAAGCATAAAGACGGCATTTATGTAAAACCGTCAGGTGCAGAAATCAATCAACAAGATGTTGAGCGTCACATTACCAATACCCTTGCAGGACTGTTCTCGCTCGGAGGTAAAAATGATGTTGCCATGGTCGAAAACCTGATTCAATTTGATAATGTGTTTGATGGTTTTAGTTATGAAGGTGTGCCTGATGTACGCGTGATTGTATTTAAGGGCTACCCTGTTATGGCAATGATGCGTTGCTCAACATCGGCTTCTGATGGTAAAGCAAACTTACACCAAGGTGCTGTCGGTGTCGGTATTGATATTGCCTCAGGTCACGCCATTCGAGCAGTGCAATTTAACCAACCGATTGAGCGTCATCCTGATACAGATCGCCTCTTAATTGAGCTTAAAGTACCAGAGTGGAACAAACTGTTAGTGCTTGCGGCAAGTGCGTGGGAAATGACAGGCTTGGGCTATATGGGCACTGATATGGTATTAGATAAAACCAAAGGCCCAATGGTATTAGAACTTAATGCGCGTCCTGGATTAGCGATTCAAATTGCCAATGGTACGGGTTTATTGCCACGTTTGCGCCATATTGAATCTCTAGGTGTAACGTCACATACACCAACCCCTGAAGAACGGGTTGCTTATTGTGCGCATCAGTTTGGTGCTAAACCTGAATTCTAAACGACGATTAATGCGATAACATTATTAGCCCTGACATGTTCAGGGCTTTTTATTACCTAAAATAAATGATTAAAGTTATTGTTTTTTATGTCGATAACTTTAATACCTTATTTAACATAGCCAGCTATTGATTACATGCAAACTCAATCACTTGATAATTTACAGCTTATTAATGAAATTCAACTCGGCACTCATCTCAACCATGCGATTGAAGGTGGACGTCGTGCTGATTTTGCATTGATGTTAGCGTTATTATCTTCTGATCTGAATGAGAACATTCCTGTTGATGCAACCCCAATCGAAACACCATCATCACAACAATTGCGGGCTTATTTTGAAATTCCAGCATCACAACCCCTCTCATCAACACCAACCTGTTATCAACGAGCAGCAGAACAAGCACAAGCTTTTCATCAAGCAAGTTTAACAAGTACCCGTTTACTGGCCCAGTTACAACCAACCGCTCTATCATATCCACCGCAACAAACAAAAGGCTTACCGGAAGATTTGTTCCATAACTTATCACTTCATGAACGTAGAAAATTACCACCAATAGAGCTAAAACCGCTTCAAGCAACACCACAAGATCTTTACTTAGCGTTAATTAAATCTAAACGCCTTAGTGAAATAAGTTTGGCAGCCTAAGCCAATATTTGCAGTTGATCAAAGATAAAAAACATCATTTATGCTGCAAAAATATCACCATTATTTGTTCGTGACCTTGCTCATAATTTCTTCTTTATTATTATTAGTTTGCGTTCTTATTGACTAGTATTGTCCTTAATAGTTGCCTTAGATATACCCATAATAAAACTGATACTAATAAGGCACTAAATACGACCCTCTAAATATTAAGGCTAGGTATATATGCATATCGGACAATCAGTCGCTATTATTACCGATGCTGGTAATCCTGTTGGTAAAGCGGTAGCACTTCATTTTGCGTCATTAGGGGCTACCCTAGCACTAGTCGATAATAACGAAGTTGAACTAAAAAAAACCTTACAATCTTGTCGTAAAATTAGTGATACATCCGCTGCATTTTTTCTACAGTGCTACGATGAAACCAGTATTCAAAATCTATTTCAACAAGTCAGTGAGCGCTTTGGAGCTGTTAATATTTTATTGAATACGTGGACAGGTACAGAAATACCTCACCTTTTATCACCAACATCTATCACTGATTTCAATGATCTTATGCAAAAAAGCGCAGCCAGCTTTTTTATCTTTGGTAAAGTTGCCGCTGAATTCATGCAACATCAACCGCATCAAAGTGTCATTGTTAATCTAGCATTAAGCCATGAAAATCATCACCCTCATGCACCAACGACCAGTAAAACGGTTGTTAGTGGCTTAACTCAAAATTGGGCAAACGAACTGGCCGCTTTTAATATTCGGGTTGGTGGCATTGTACCGATTAATCTTCAAGATAAATCTTATGATCAGCATGCTATTGTCAATGTTCCGATGCAAGATGAAATTGCACGAAATGTTGAGTATATCGTAAGAAATGATTCTTTTAACGGTAGGATGCTAGAATCTGAAATAGGGGTCTAATCTCACTCACACTAAGTAATTAATGTACCCAATAGGCTGAGTATTAATACTTGGCCTTTTTTATGTTCAGAGGTTGCGAGGTTGCGAGGTTGCGAGGTTGCGAGGTTGCGAGGTTGCGAGGTTGCGAGGTTG
>SAMEA5043655__coassemble_108_pt1 | contig 18930 bp, 12 predicted proteins | sample SAMEA5043655__metabat2_low_PE_001 | metagenome-assembled genome bin SAMEA5043655 (sample SAMEA5043655) | Gadus morhua
TAAACCCCACAAAAAAGCCCCATCACTTAAAAGCAATGGGGCTATTTAATTCAATAAGATAAAACCTTAACGGCGGCGCATTTTCAAGAACAATGCACCTGCACTTAGGTTGCTGCCATCAAGTTCTAGTTTCCGGTTAACCACGATAGGGTAGTTCTTACCCACACGTAAGCAAACGCGATCAGCTAGCACTTCATTAGCAAAGTCACTACCTGCAAGGGTAACGGCTTTAATGCCAGAGGTTTCGTCCATACGCTCGATCCAATTGGCAATATAATCAGCAAGTGAGTCCATCACACCAAAGGCGATTTTGTCATAATCGACTTCATCAACCACTAGGCAGAAGCTCATTAAACTGCCGACCATTTTCGCCCAATCAATAGTACGTTTACCATCAACCATATCTAATGAAAAATCGACACGATGGCCTTGGTTATCAGCATTGTGCAATGATTTAGCAATCAGTGCATCATTAAGATACTGAACACTATCATGACCTGATTTAGATAAACCCAGTACCGTTGCCACTAATGCAAATAGACCTGACAGTTGATCATTACACTCATTCAAGATTAACTTGTTAAGCGCATTGTAACTCACAGGAATTTGATATTTAAATTTCGCTAATACTTCGGCTTGCTCACCTGCAGCCAACGTTGCAATCATTTCTGAGCCTGATTGTGGCAGGGTAGGCATGACTAAGAACGTATCAGTACGAGTGAATTTATCTTGGCTGACAATTTCACCTGCGCCATAACGGCCAAAGTAAATCGCAGCACTATGACGACCAACACCTGATTCCAACATGCCGCCGTGTAGAGCACAAATAGGCAATGTTTGCGCAGAGGCATCGTTGGGGTGATTAGGTTGGTAATCAAACCGAATACGACGCTTACTCCAATAGGCATTTAGACCATTGATACAGGCTTGATCGTGTAACGGTTCAACCGATTTAAATGGCACTAATGGATGGATAACAGGATCACTACAAACCTGACTCCAGCCTTTGTTAATACGTGCAATTAATGGCTGCTGGTGATTGGTTTCGATATGTAAATAATCAATACCGCGCACACGCAACATTTCAGTTAGTACTGTTAATACGCGATTGTAGCTAAAGCAAAGATCATATAACGGTTGATCAAGCTGAGCATGATGTCGCTTTGCACGTACAGTAACGCGTGCTTTTTCTAAGCTTGATAACGCTAATACATGCAGTGACGGCACAATAAAATGCATCGGGACATTATTAGGATTACAAATAATGACTTGCTGACGCTGATGCTGTGCTGCCTCAATAGGTCCGCGGCTTAAATGAAATTCATGCAGTTGATTGTTAGCAAGTGGTAAGCTAAAACTCACATGACCTGTGTTCATTACCGTTTCAGCCCATTGCTGAATCTGTTGACGATCGATGGATGCTTCAACCGATGTCTCACCATGACAATGCGAGCAAGCAATGGCGATTTCACCAAATAATTCGGATTGATTATCACCTAATGCAGGTTCGCAATAACTGCAAAATGGCAAATGATGTGGTGAGGTAACTAAAGGAACGACACGACCTTCACGGTGGCGAATTTCTTTAATTGAAGAGTCAATCAACCAAATAGACAATAAGAAATCTTTGGCTATTTGATCTGCTAATGCTTCAAGTTGTGCTTGATTGCCAACAGCTTCAATAAGGTAACGATTTTTATCATAACCAATGGTGATTTCTACCTGTTGATTAGCTAAATAATCGTTACATAGTTGGGCATAAAACGGCACCGGGCGTGAACAGGTAAAAGAAAATTGAATTAATTTCATTGTTCAATGCCTCGTTTGTAAGCCGTTGGGATCAAGCTGTTAATATCAATGTTATTCACTTTTTCGCACTTTATATCAAGTGCGGAAAGGTGTTTAAGAAGGGCCGATTCCATAACCGGTATTGCCGCATTAATTTTAGATGTTAGGCCCATATACATAGGTTCTAATACGGTTGGTGTTACGCCTAAAACATACGTTTTTGGGCGATCGCCGACCAATTCCATCATGATCAATGTTTGTAGCATTTCAACTTCGTGAGCACTGCCTTGCCAATCAATTTCAGCAGGGGCTTTATCAAAGTCAAAGAAATATACTTCGCCAGCATCTACATCGGCAGCGTTAACCGTATCAACTACAATCAGATGATCATATTGCGTTAACGTCGGAATAAGACAATGTGCCAACGTACCGCCATCAATAAGATCAATCTGATGGTCGGGGTGCGTAAAGCGGTAATTTTCTGTGAGATAATTGACGAAATGTACGCCGACTCCTTCGTCGGCGTACAAGACATTGCCAATACCAAGCAGCAATATCTTCATTTGCGCTAGTGGCCTTTATTTTTTGAGTGGTTATCGTGATGAGCATGATGCTGGACTGGATGGTTACCATTATCTGCTTTTTTCACGTTTACTGGGTGGTAATCGTAGCCAGACATTATGGCATCAGCAGAACCGTTACGGAAGCGGATCCCTGTCCAAATAACCATATACACGTGGATCAATACAAAAATAATGAATGCCCAAGTAATATAATGGTGCCATTTTCGCACTTCATCTAACCCGCCCATCGCATATGCGACCCATTGAGCAGGTTCCCACATCATGCCACCAATTCCTAAGTGGTATACATTAGCATATAGCGTCAAGCCAGTCACACACATGAAGATTGCAGCGATAGAAATACCCGCATAAACCATCAGTTGTAATGGACCATAAGCGCCATGGTGAGGGGCTTTACCCATCCAAAAATAGGCTTTAATTTGCTGAATCCAGCTTTTCGGACTCACTATATCTTGAATCGAGCGACGTTCAACGTTACTCCGACTAAAGAAGAACAGATAGGCACGAATCAGTGTGACGGCGATCAATATAAAGCCTAACACTTCATGAGCTAAACGGATCCAGCCTTGTTCAAGTACATTGGTGCTGTTTGGTGCGACCAAAAACGGCCAAGCAATATAAAAGCCAGTAACGACTAAACCAAAGATTGCAAAGGCACGTAACCAGTGACATAAACGGATAATGAATGAAAATACATAGGATCGTTTATACAACACGGTATCTGTTGACATGATAAATCCTTAGTTACATTGCCTGAGCTGGAATACGGAATTCACTAAGCGATTGACCTTTGTAATCCATTACGTGTACTGAACACGCCATGCAAGGGTCAAATGAGTGAATAACACGTAATACTTCTAATGGTTTTTTCGGATCTTCAAGTTGTAAACCTACTAAAGAGGCTTCGTATGGACCTACTTTACCGTTACCATCAATAGGGCCTGCGTTCCATGTTGTTGGAACCACGGCTTGATAGTTTTCAACTTTCGCGTCTTTAATACGTAACCAGTGACTCAAGAAGCCGCGTGGTGCTTCAATGATACCGACACCTTTGTATTCCTTTTTAGGATCAATGGTCGGTTCAATGTAAGTGGTTTGATCTGAATTTAGGTTAGTCACCATAGATTCAAAGGTTTCTAAACCATGACGAGAGATAGTTAGAGTATGCAACATACGTGCAGCCGTACGACCAAGGGTGGTAAATAAAGCACCTGCTGGTAGACCCGTTTGCTGTAAGAACTCGTTCACTACTGACGTAACGCGAGTGTTACCTTTGGCGTAGTTAACAACCATAGTTGCTAAAGGACCCACTTCAACAGGCTCACCATTATAACGTGGTGATTTAACCCAAGAGTATTTCCCCGCTTCGTTGATTGTAGGGCGTTTACCGACAATGGTATCGCGCTCAATAAACGGCGTATGCTCAGGGATGGTGGTACCATCGTATGGGTGTTGAGGTTTGTTAGCGTCATACCATGAGTGAGTTACATCTTCTTCAATCATGTTTAGATCGATGTTTTCTGCTTTTGATAAATCTTTATTGCGGATCACACCACCAACAAAAAGGTGATCATCTGGGTTAAGCAGAATAGATTCACTACACATGAAGGTATCAACGTTACAGCCACCAAGCACACTTGGTTCTTTCGCATAAGCGGCAGCAGCCATTTTAATATCAGCTTGATATACACGCTCAACGAAATCTGCAACATGGGCATATTTCTGCTTAAACTCTTGTAGACGAGCAGGGTCTAGCATGTCACGTACACAGGTTACGCCACCAACAACGATTGATTGTGGGTGTGGGTTTTTACCGCCCCAAACTGCCATTGCTTCTGCTGCAATACGTTGAATTTCTAATGCTTTAAGGTAGTGGCTCAAACCAATTAGGTTTTGCTCTGGTGTGAACTTGTAAGTTTTGTTACCCCAATAAGCATTAGCAAATGGCCCTAACTTACCGGTGTTAACTAAGCCTTGCACTTTTTCTTGTGCTGCGCGTAAGTCACCTTCACCAGCCGCCATAGGTGTGGCTGAATACTTCATCGCTTCAACAGCTGCTTTTGCTGGATCGGCACTTAATGCTGAAACAACATCTATCCAATCTAAACCGTGAAGAATGTAGAAGTGCACAATATGGTCATGCATTTGTAGGGTAGTTAAGATTAAGCTACGAATGTATTTTGCATTGATAGGCACTTGGGCATTGATTGCATCTTCAACAGCTAACGTACCGCATAGGTAGTGTGATGATGTACATACACCACAGATACGTTGCATTAATAGGCCAACATCATACGGTGTACGGCCTTTCATGATAATTTCAAGACCACGAAACAGGGTAGATGATGCCCATGCTTTGTTAATCACGTTATTCGCATCAAGTTCAACTTCGATGCGTAAGTGGCCTTCGATACGAGTAATGGGATCGATAACGACGCGCTTGCTCATGAATTATTCCTCGACTTTTTTAGCAAAAATACTGCTGACTGCGTGTGCACCAATACCAACGGCAGTGACACCTAAAATAACCGCACCAATAGTATCGGCGGTAGCATCTAAACCATGCACAGGTTGGCGACTTAATGGCTTTTCGAAATCGGCCATGTCATCCCAAAAATCAGGTTCTGAACAACCGATGCAACCATGGCCTGCAAGTACTGGCCAGCTAGTGTGTGAGTTAAAACGCTCAGTCGGACAGTTGTTATAGGTGTAAGGACCTTTACAACCCATTTTGAATAAGCAATAACCTTGCTTGGCATTATCATCACCAAATTCAGTGACAAATTCACCCGCATCAAAGTGACCACGACGTTCACAGTTATCATGAACTCGAGCACCATAAGCCCATTTAGGACGGTTAAAGATATCTAATGCAGGTAAACGACCAAACATGATGTAGTACATTAATGTACCGGTAATATTAGCTGGGTTTGGTGGACAACCTGCAACGTTAATCACGGGACGGTCAATGACAGCACCAACACTTTTTGCACCCGTCGGGTTAGGACGAGCAGCTTGGATACCACCGTAAGATGAACATGTACCGACACAAATTACGGCGGCTGCATCTGCGGCAACGCGTTTAATCAGTGAGATACCTGTTTCAGCTTGGCTACCTAGAGTAAGGAAAGTACCGTTGTTTGCTGTAGGTACTGCGCCTTCAGCGGCAAGCAGGTATTTGCCTTTATAAGCTTTCATGGCGTTATCTAGGTTTTCTTCTGCTTGATCGCCCGCTGCTGCCATCAGTACTTCTTGGTATTCAAGTGATACATGTTCAAACAGTAACGTACTAATATCAGGCGTGGTGCTACGTACTAATGATTCAGAACAACCAGTACATTCGGCAAGGCTCAACCATATAAGTGGAACACGATCAGAGAGCTCTGCAGCTTCTGCAACCATGGTACTAAAAGGTAGGGGTAGTGCCAGCAATGAAGTGATGGTTGCACTCCAAATCATGAAGTCACGACGGGTAAAGCCATTTTGTTCTAGTTTTTTCTGAAAAGATCCCTCACGAAGAGGTTTCGTTTTTCGAAGCTCGGCAAGACGTTTCTGGCCAAGTTCAAAAAGGGCTGCATGCGAGTCCATCTATCAACCTTGTTAGCTATGATTAAATATACTTTAATAGTATTAGTTGTTAATTCTATGACTTAAATCAATATGATTAGTTGATCTGAATCAGATTTTAAAAGTTTGTATGACAATATAAAAAATCAAAAATGAGCTTATGCATAAAATAACGATCGATAATGATAATTGCTATTATTTCAACATGTTATAGTGAAATTGTCGGCGTTAAGCTTATGATAAATAATGACTTTATTTGGGCGGTAAATTGAAGCGGACAAGGAAGATAATGCGTGGTTATGCAATATAAAAGTAGATTAAAATATAAATGTTTTGAAGGAATACTTTACTTGGTTCTAAAATTAGGAGTTTTTAGAACTGGGGTATAAAAAACGCCTTTATTGGGTTTAATAAAGGCGCTCAAATGGTGATGATTAATGCGTTAAAAAGGCTTATTCACCCGTAAGGAATTTCTTATCTAGAATACAGAATGCAAGTAATAGATTGGCAGCGGCAGAATAGAAGCCAAAGCGATCACGAAGTTGACATTCTTTGGTAAATAACGGTAACCAATTTAACAGCATAGTATTGATGAACGACAATTGTGATTGCATCAATGCTTCACGTTGTTCTTCTGTTTGTTGTTGATTGCCCATGATGATTAAATTGCCCATGAAGTCTAATTCAATCGCAAGATGATCAGCAGGTTCATTGAATTCTTTACGCTGTGCAATATCAAAAGAGGCCATAAGTTCATGCATTTCTTGGGCAGGTTTGTCGTTTAATAGCCCTGTTTTACCGACATACATTGAAGCGTAAGGCAGCGCACCTGATTTTGGTGTACTTAGAAATAAACCACAAAAATCAGCCGCAAGTTCTAGTTGTTCATCACTACGAGCATGAGATTTTTTAATGGCGGCACGGAAGGTATCAACAGATGCTTTTAATTCATCAGTCATACCAAGACCAGACAGAAATGTATACATCTCACCGCCATGGTATTCATGTAGATCGGCATCACTTAATTCACGGGCGAAAAGTGAAGACATCCACCAGTAGATTTCAGCACGTTGTTCGTTGAATGCGATAAATTCTTGCATGGTCACTCCAGACATAAAACATATTCAAATAAAGCGGTTAGGCAGAGTATACCTAAGGGTTATTAGAATAGGTTCTAAAAAATGAAATAAAGGCGATGAAATTAATATTCATCGCCTCTATGAGTTGATTTACTATGCTAGTAACGGATTAATTACTTATCCATTGCTGGGAATAGTGGGTCAATCCCTGTTTCATACGTCGGGCCGTTAAAGCCTGTTACTTCTGGTACTGGGCCAGTGTATTTCTCAATATCAACCACAGCTGTATGTGCTGATGTTGCTTGTGCTAGCTGAGAAGTACCAATATCTAACGTTAGTACGTTTGGATCACCGTAAGTACAGATTGTGCCAGCTTTTCCGCCTTCAAGAGGGCTATACCAAGCACCTTCGTGAATACGACATACACCAGGAGAGTAGTCATCTGTGACTACTGCGCCAGCCAATACTTGACCACGACCGTTAAATACGCGTACTAAATCACCTGATTTAATATTACGTGCGGCTGCATCTTGAGTATTGATGTAAATCGGCTCACGATCCGCAACAGCGTAAGTTGCACGGAAGTCAGTTGATGAACATAACTGTGAGTGCAAACGGTTATTTGGGTGACAGCTCTGTAAGTGAAGAGGGTAGACATCAGAGCGTGGACCGCCGTGACTACGTTCTTCTTTTTCAAACCACATTGGGTGACCTTGACAGTCGTTGTAACCCATATCTGCGATTGTCTTACAGTAGATCTCAATCAAGCCTGATGCTGTACCTAGTGGCTCAAGATCCGGTTCGTTACGGAATGATTCGTGACGTACCCACTCTTTGCCCGCTGGGAATTCAATATAACCATCACCTTCCCAGAACTTAGCGAAGGTTGGCATACGAACACCGATACCACGGCCTTGTAAACGTGCGCCGTTGTAGATTTCTTCAATGATTTCGATTTTCTTTTTACCGCCAGTAAATGCTTCTTCGCGGTTAAAGCGAGCACATAGTTCACGGAAAATATCGAAGTCATCTTTAGACTCAAACATTGGCTCAACAATCTTACGCAATGCAAGGATACCTTTGTTGGAGTGGTTACCAAACTGCTCGATATCATCACGCTCGTAAGTGGTTGTTGCAGGTAAGACGATATCTGCAAAACGACACGTTGCTGTCCATTGGTGCTCGATAGAAACAACTGTCTCTAGTTTCGTCCACGCTTTGATCATACGGTTACGATCTTGGTGGTGAGCAAATGGGTTGTTACCACTGAAGATCGCCATCTTCATGTATGGGAAGGTAATTTCACTACCGTTCCACTGGATCTTAGTACCTGGATTAGAGATACAATCAACAAAACGCGCGACAGGAATTGTCTTTGCGTAGCCTTTAAATGAACCGTTGTAGATTGGATCTACGCCAGTTACACCACTAAAGCCTGACATCAGTGGGCCAGCAGAAGTGATAGTACCAGCATCGTTGTAGTGCCAGCCAAAGCCGAAACCACCACCAGGTTTACCAATTTGGCCAAGCATTGCTGCTAGCACAACCAGCATCCACGCCCATTGCTCGCCGTGTTGCATACGCTGTAGACACCAACCGCCCACAAGCTGAGTACGACCACCTGCCATTGTGCGTGCTAGTTCACGGATTTGACTTGCCTTAATGCCACAGATTTTCTCTGCCCATTCAGGTGTTTTAACAATACCGTCAGTTTCGCCCATCACGTAAGGCATGAACTTGTCAAAACCTGTGGTGTAGTTAGCGATGAATTCTTTGTCGTATAGATTTTCAGTGTATAGCGTGTGCGCAATCGCCAGCATCAACGGAATATCTGATTGTGGGTGGACAGGTAACTGCTCACCACCAACAAACTTCATGGTTTCATTGCGTACTGGATCAACGTGAATAACTTTAATTTCTTTGTTTTTCACTTTCTCAGCAAGTTGCTGGTATGAACTGTATACGCTGTGATCAGGAACCAACCAACCTACTTGTAGGTTTTTAACTGGATCCGTACCCCACATTACGATGGTATCAGTGTTCTTTAATACGATATCCCAAGAGGTTTGTTGCTCGTAAACTTCCATTGCACCGGCAACGTAAGGAAGAATAACTTGTGCAGCACCTGTTGAGTAGTCACCCATTTTACCAAGGGTAGTACCGTGAAGGCTGATACCACGCTTCATCATTGTACCGGCGTTGTGTAGTTTACCTACAGACTGCCAGCCAGTATGACCTGCGTATAACGCACTTGGGCCGTAAGTTTCTTGAACACGGTTTAATTCGTGCTGGAAGAAATCTAATGCTTGTGACCAAGGCACACGTACAAAACGGTTATTACCACGTTGGCTTGTATCTGACTTGTAGCCTTGTTTTAGCCAGTCGATACGAATCATTGGGTATTTAACACGTGCAGGGTTGTATACCACTTCACGTACGGCATCTAGCATTACTGTTGGGTGTGGGTCTTTTTCAAATGGGGTTGTTTCGGTCCATACGCCGTTAACAACTTTGGCACGGAATGCACCCCAGTGAGAGCCACAAAGCACTTCGCCGTTAAAGCCTGTAACAGCATCTGTTGCTGCCATTGCTTTACGAGGAGCAAGTAGACTTGTACCGACAACTGATGCAGCACTTGCAATCGCAAGACCAGATAGGAAGCGGCGGCGTGTAATGCCTTTATGATTGTTTTGAGTCGCCATAGTTGGAGAATCCTTAAACTTTAATTTTTATCGATGGGGCGGGGATAAAAATTATCACCCGCCTATCATTTAATCGTTTATTGGAGCGCTGGATTAATGCGCGCCAGCACCACCTGTATCGCTGCCATGGTTCTGAAGATATTTAAGTAGTGTACGTTCTTCAGTCTTGGTCAGACGGTAGTAAGAGCTCATGGCTTTCAGACTTGCGATCCAGCCATTTGCAGTAAAATGGCCAGGATCTGGCGCCGCGTGACAAGCGTTACATGTAGACGCGTACATATCTTCTGCGTAGTTCCAGATTGGTTTAATACTGTCAATCATGTCTGATTTAGTAACCCAACCTTGAACACTGATGTTCTGCCACACAATGTTAGTTGCAGGATCAGTTTCTTCTTTAATGATTTTCTCGTTCGCTTTAACTTCACCACGGATAGTTGCCTTGAAGACACGTTTACCCATGTACTCAGTCATTACGCGACCTTTACCTGCTTTTTCTAGCCAGCCGTTAACTTCAACTTTTAGCATGTCGCCTTTGCGTTCAAGTACGGTTACTTCAGAAGCGGGTAATAATTTACCTTCTGATTTACCTTTTGGATCATCAGTTGCAAAGATGTCTTTCTCACCTAATGAGTAAAGTTTCTCAGCAGTTGCACCTTGAGTGGTTGCTTCAGCTTGTAGACCTTGGAAGTCTTTTTGGAAACCGCCAGCCATGTTTGGTAGTTCGTGTGCAATACCTTTGTGACACTCAATACAGTTCATGTCTTTCGCAGCAGCGTCTGTCATTGCAGCAGCAGCTTCAGGTGATTGCTTAGCATGGTCCATCGCTGAATAGTTATGGCAACTCTTACATGTGCTTGAGTTTTGTTTTTCCATGCGTTTCCAAACCATCTGAGCCAATTCTAAACGATGCTCTTCAAATTTTTCAGGGGTGTCGATTTTTTTAGTAATAAACTGGTTATACACATCTTTTGATGCCATTAACTTTGTTTCTATCATACCCACTAAATCTTTCGGTTGGTGACAGTCAACACAATCAGCACGAACACCAGAAGCATTTTTGAAGTGTACCGATTGGGTATATTCTTCGTAGTTCTGTTGCATGGTATGACAACCAACACAAAATTCATTGGTTGATGCGTGTTCAAAACCTTTGTGTACAGCAAAGATGCCACTCACGGCGATACCAATACCAACAAGCACCAGAGCAAGAATTGAGTACTTGCTGCTTGGTTTCGTCAACATCTGCCAAATTTTCTTCATCTTGAAAGATTCCATTTGAAAATAATGCCCACCGTAGACTACGGTGACGGTTAAAATTTTATGGGGTAATCTTATTGTTACGATATGAATAAGGTTAACGCTACGGATGAATAGTAAAGGCATAGTTATGACAAATTGTGAATGGTCTTGGTTTGTGCTACCGTTCAGCAAGAAAGCCAAAAACTAAAAAGAGAACGACATGAGCCATCACGTACTTGTTGTAGAAGATGAAATTGTTACCCGCACAAAATTGGTTGGGTATTTTGAGAATGAAGGATACAAGGTAAGCCAAGCAGACAGTGGCGCACAGATGCGCGAGATAATGGCAACGGAAAAAATTGACCTTGTAATGCTCGATATTAACCTGCCAGGTGAAGATGGTTTAATGCTAACTCGCGAGCTTAGAAGCCGTTCTGAAGTAGGCATTATTTTGGTGACTGGACGTACTGATAGCATCGATCGCATCGTCGGTTTAGAGATGGGCGCAGACGACTATGTAACTAAACCTTTTGAACTGCGTGAACTCTTGGTTCGAGTGAAAAACTTGTTATGGCGCATGACGTTAGTAGAAAAAGCGCGCGATGAAACCATGGTTGAAATGCAGGAAGATAACATCATTCGCTTTGGTGAATGGCAGTTTGATATTAACAAACGCGCACTGACACATAATGGTCTTCCAGTGAAGCTAACTAAGGCTGAATATGAGCTATTAGTTGCGTTCTCATCGCACCCAAATGTAGTGTTAAGCCGTGAACGTATTTTGAACATGTTAAGCCATCGTGTAGAAGCACCAAACGACCGCACGATTGATGTTTTGATTCGTAGAATGCGCTCTAAAATGGAACTTGATCCTAAGAATCCACAGATTTTTGTTACCGTTCATGGTGAAGGGTACATGTTTGCTGGCGACTAATATTAGTCTTAATTTGACTGGTAAAGTATTGTTTCTATGAAATAGCTATGACACAAATTGACATAAAAATGCCCTGTTTTAATAGAACAGGGCATTTTTTTTGGGTGCCATTTGGCCTTGTTTTTGATTTAGATCATGATTTGTGAGAATATTTTTTTGGGTCAAAAAGGAACAAAACATCGTATTGAGAATCAATATTAATACCAAGTCTTTTTTGTAACATTTATAAAACTAATCACAGCTCAATCATTAACTTAGCGGTCGTTAATTGGCAACAATGCAGTGGAATAATGAAATCTTATGAACATGAATTTTGTACGATAATCTCTTGATAATTGTATTTTCACTAAAATTGCCATTTGGGGTGTGTGATTAAGTGAATATTAAGAAGGGTAAACGTCGCTATTTTATGATGCTATTTATACTATAATCATCCGCTGTTCATAGTTAAGTCGCGAGTTATTCATAAAATAGTCATATATTGAATACCGTTTACCGTACAATTAAATGTTAAATAATGGCAAAAAATGCGATGTCACGTAAATATCTTGGAAATAACGTATAGATATAACGTCTTTATCTGTCGTTTTTCGTTCTTTTTTCTATTATTTGTTCAGTTAATTTAATGATTTCAGGCAGACTAATTGTACTTTTTTGTGCAAGTTGCTGTTGCTCAATGAGTACATTTTCTAATATTTCAGTGGTTGTTAGTGGGTTTGCGAGCACGACACGAAATACCGTCGTTGCTTTACGTTGCCACTTCTCTGGTGTAATACGAGTGCGTGATACAAACGATTTTCCAGATTCTCGCTGACGTTTTTGAATGAACTGGGTGAGATCGTTTAACAGCTCTAACAGTTGATCACGCTGTTCTGGTGTTGCTAGCTGTAATGCTTGTTGTGTCTTTGCGGGAACATAACGGTAAGTCAGAAGACATAATTCAGGGTGAGTGACTAATTCAAACTCAGGGTGTTGTTCAATGCAGTTTGCGAAGTAATGCGCTTTTTCAATACTATTATTAATCAGAAGTTCATAGCCAGGGCGGCTAATAATATTCATGCTGGCATAGAGCAACATTGCCATTCCACTGCGCGAACCTTCAAGCGTATGGCTACCTAAATCTTTAGAGCCTTTACGAAGAATATATTCAGCATGATGCTCAATTGCTGTCATTAACTCTGGGTTTTTAAATATCACCATGCCAGCACCCATAGGAATATAGAGCTGTTTATGGGCATCAATGGTAATTGAATCTGCGCGTTCAATACCTTTCAATAAATGACGGTATTTATTCGACATTAACGTTGCGCCGCCCCAAGCCGCATCAACATGGAAGTGGCATTGGTGCTCGGCTGCAATATCTGCAAGCTGATCAAGGGGGTCGATATTACCTGTTTCTGTTGTGCCTGCGATACCAATAATGGCGAAGGGTTTTATATTCTTGTGTTTTAAACTAGCAAGTGTGGTTTGTAATTCATCAAGATCAATACGATTGTTATCATCTGTCTTAATCGCAATAAGACTATCTCGACCGATACCTAAAACATCAGCCGCTTTTTTGAGAGAATAGTGACCACGCTCCGAGACTAAAATCGCAAGATCATCATAACCATAATGTCTCATTGCACGGAGTAAACCTTGCTGACCTACGCCAGTAAATTCACCATCAGGCTGCAAGGCTGCATTACGAGCAACCCATAGCGCAGTGATGTTAGCGATAGTGCCACCCGAACAAAAAGCCCCTAAAGAATGGTCCGCACTGTGCATCCATTGTTGGTAGAAACTTTCATTTTGATTAAAGATTAACTTATGCAGCATGCCTAATACTTGACGCTCAAGTGGCGTAAATGCTTTTGAGGTCTCTATCTTTACCAAATTTTGGTTTAACGCAATCATGATCTTGGATAAAGGCATCATGAAATAAGGCAGGGCAGAGGTCATATGACCAATAAACGTTGGTGCAGCAGTATGAACTGATTGAGCAACCAGTTTATTTAACAAGAATTGAGTGTGCTCAGAAACAAAAGAAGGGACTTCAGGAATAGCCGCATTGGAGAAATCTTTTTCAATTTCAGCTAATGGCTTTTCGGTTGCTGCTATATGGGTTCGCAGAAATTCATTAAGGTTTTCTGAAAGCTCTTTTTCGATTAAGCCTAAGGTTGAATCCGGTGCTTCGGGTACAGTGAAAATGCGGTGCAAGGATTCTAAAGATGCATCGGCAGTACGATTATTAGTCGCCATAATTTATTTAACGTTTCCATAACTTTGGCAAAGTGTAGTCAATCTAATCGATATTCTGGCGGATGTCTCGAATTATTTCGGGGTGGTTAAAATATAACCACCCTAAACGCCCGTAATTTGTTTATTATCGCTTAATCAAATCGCGACTTATTGCTCTGTTATTAAATTTATAGTTTAAGCCCGCACTGACTAAAACATCATTGCTGTCATAAAAGTTTATATTGGATTGAGTTGAGCTATAGCCAATCAGTGAAACTAAGCCCCAGTTTTTCCAATTAAACGGTTGGCGATATTCATAGGCTAAGAAAGCCCCGAATTTATTATCCTGCTGTTTTTTATTAAAGACAGGGTGGGTTGAGTCAAACAAGGCTTTTTTATAACTTAACGTAAATGCGAGGCTCGATTGTGGCAATAATTGAATAATAGTTGCGGCAGCACCGTAAATATTATTACTCATGGCATTACCATTAGCATCAATATTAGTAAAATTAACCGCGGTACGAAGCATTAAACGACGACTAAAAGGTTGTACATATGTACCCTCGGTATAAAGGACGTTAGCATTACGATTAAGAGAGGCACGCTCATCTGCAGTGAGTGCCAGTAAAGGATCGTTGCCACTACGTTCATGATCAATGCTGAATTTACCATAAGCAATTTGACCAGAAAAACGTGAACCACGGATATTATCCAGTTTAACGCTGAACGCATTAATATTAGAATTTGTTTTACTGCGCTCTACATTTTGAAGGTAAGGGTCTTGCCATGTTTTTTGGCTTAAAAGACCGGGAATATAACTGAGTGTCAACGTTGAAGTATCGGCAAACTTTTGTCGGTATCCAGCTTCTATATGAAAGCGCCCAAGTGCAATATCAGAACGGCTAGTACCAAAATACAGCTGTTTATCACCACTATTAAAGGTATAACTAATATTACCTATCGGTGCGACGAACATTTTGTCTTGTATATCACCGTTGCTGTTTAAGTTTGGTGTGGTGTGATTGTCGCTATTAAACTGTGAGTCGGATTTATTATAACCAACCATTAAAGAAATATCACCGCCAACGCCTGGAGTCCAATCAACGGGTTTTGCTATTGTTGTAGTGGATATCATTGTGGTAGCAATTAAGCCTACAGTGAGCAATGGTTTCATTATTTTTCCTATAAAATAAATTAGTCATATTGTATAAGTAACAGATCACTTTATTGATGATCTTTAATTACTTAATGACGCTGCTAATAGTGTAGCTATTGATGTAATTATTGTAATGGATATTGATTTTCTTAACAATCTGACCATACACTTAAGTTAATGTTATGTTACGCGTTGAGGGTGGTCTTATTATGAATATTGAATTAAAAGTAGCATTGGTAACAGTAACGGTAACACTTTTCACGTTAGCAAGTTATGGGCTTATTGCTTTACATGCATAGCGTCTAAAGTCAGTCATGTTAGATAATTATCATGATATTTTTCTGACAGTATTTCCTATTGGTATGTACAAATTGTATATTCGACTCTCTTAGATATATTTATATATGCCTATTGGTATATTTTACAGGGAGAAGAAATGAATTATCTTCCATTTAGTTTGCGTGATTTTAACCATAAATCCATTGCTGACTTTTCTTCGGTGATACACGCGGCACCCAGTAAAAAAATCGGACTCATTGTTCAAGGTGGTGGTCAGCGCGGTATTTTTTCTGCTGGTGTACTTGATAGCTTTCTTGATCATCAGTTTGACCCATTCGAGCTGTATATTGGCACTTCTGCTGGTGCGCTTAACTTATCTTCTTTTATTAGTCGTCAGCCTCGGTTTGGTTACCATTTTATTCGTGATGTATCGATGAATGACCAATTTTTTAATCTTTATAAATACCTTAGTAAGCAACAGCCAATGAATTTAGATTGGGCATTACAGCAAGTATCACCATCGGGTTTATATCCGCTAGATGTTGTAACGGCACATAAAACACTTCTTCATCGTACCGCACTCGCGTGTGCGACCCGTAAAGATACTCTGCAAGATTATTATCTCCCAATGTACCAACAAGATTGGCGCGAGGTACTATTGGCAAGTTGTGCTATTCCGTTGCTTTATAATCAACCGGTTAATATGAATGATCTTCAATGGGTTGATGGCGGAGTGAGCGCGGCTATTCCTGTAAAAGAAGCATGGCGGCGTGGTGCTGATTTAGTGGTCGTGATTCGTACTGAGCCATTAGAGAATAGCGATAAAGGCAGTAGTGATAATCATGAACGGGGTATTTTCGATGATTGGCGAGAAAATGTTGAAACCCAATTACCTTATTATATTGATAAATTAAGCCTGAATGAGTCGGTTGATAAAATTAAAACTATTCATCAAGAGTTGAGTCAGCGATTTGAACAGTGGCGCCAACATTATTGGGAAGATGAAGACAGTAATGAAGATAATACCGCGATTAAGAGTAAGGTATTAACCCGTAAAAGTTGGTTTTCTCAGATGAATATTGAGCGTTTATTGCAGTTAACAGGCCAGGGAACAAACTCTGAAATATTAGAAATGTTGGCGCGTTATCATCGTACTTATCAGGATGTGAATAATTTTTTAGTGAATCCGCCTCAAGGGTTACAGGTTATTCAAATTGCGCCAGAGAAGACATTAAACAGCAGTGCTTTATTAAGTAGCTATGAAGATTTAGAGCTTGATTACCAACAAGGGAAACAAATTGGTGAGCAGTTTGTGACGTCTTTTTCACAGTTATTGAATCAAAAGACCAGTTTGATGCAGCATTTGCGAGATAAGTAAGCTATCGCGGAATATTTAAAAATAACAACCGAGCACATACCTTATACCGTTTCAATTAGAAAGAGATATTCTGTGCTCGGTTTTTGTTTTTAGTTAGCGTGTAAATTGACTCATCACATGTTGATCACTGATCATCACTTGCTTACCATCACTTTTAATAAATGAAGCTAATGCTGTTTGCATCGCATTAGTTACATCAGTGCTTTCAGGTGTTATTAAGCCTGTAAGTGGATTTTTTGGTGACAGAATTGAGGTATGATAGCCCCCTTTAAATCTCAATGCGTGCTTGATAATATTATTGTTAATCACGCTTTGATTAGCCTCTAATTGTGTTGAAAGCGAAAGTGGTGCAATCAGTGGTGTTGTGCCAGTAAATGGTGAGTAAATATAAGGGCTCGGTTGTGAGCTATTTGGTATCACCATATCACCTTGCATTTCTTGCATTAAAACAGCAACATTTTTAGGAATATTGCGCGCAAGGTTAATCGGGTCAACAGGATCCATCACCGTTTGGGCAGCATAGGCAAATTTATTAAAACTGTCATTCATTGTATTTAAGGTAATTTTAGCTAATGAATTACCGGCATCGTTTGCTGCGGTTAGTTGAGAGACTAATGCTTGATAGCATAAAGCAACGTTTTTAGTCCCACATGATTTTGCAAACTCGGGATTAATACCTTCGACGATCCCACCTTTAATTAAGTCACCAAAACTTGGTGAATTTAATAATAGGTAAGGAATCTCAGCCCCTGGGTTTGCTAACGCAACGGTATTGATATTGAAATAATTCTGATCAGCAACTGTATTTTGGGTGCTTTCATTGGCGATGTTGGCAACATCCACTCCTGTAATTGCACCTAATGAGTGACCCGCAAAACTGACGCCGTTATTTAATGTTAAATAACGGAGTTGATCACCCAATTCATCTTTATTTTGGTCAGTAAATATTTTACCAATCACTGCGCGTAGATTAACGACATCAATAACACTTTGACGTAAGTTATCGCGAGCTACGGTAAGATCAATAAAATTTAAAAACATTTTTGGATCAACCGATGCATTTTTACCGCCAATACCACGATCTCCGTGTAACGGTAAATCAATCGCAAAAATAGCACGACATTGATCATCGATTATTTTATCGGGTAGGCTTGGTCGAGAATAAACAAACTGTTCTTTATTTGATGTAACACCATGCTGGAATATAGTTACGCTATAGCCTGATTGTTTACACTTATCTGGATTCTTCTCGTCTAAGTTAGGCATGATTAAATTGTATTGAACTTTCGCAATAGACTGCATTTTTGGTACAGGACTATAACGGGTAATTAAACGTTGAGGATCAAGCGGTTTACCGTTAGCAAGTGTTAATGTTTTACCTTTAAGTGCGGTTAATACTTTTATCTGTATTGTTTTATCGGTTGCAACCTTGGCAAGATCATCTGTTGTGATCCCCCATTGATAAAGTTTGTTGGCAATAGCTTGCTTATCGGCATCACTACCATTGGTTAATACATATTTTATCTTCGCTAAACTTGGCATATCACTGTGCCACGGTGTAGTAAGGTAATTTTTAGGATCTGTTGATAAATAATAAGGTAAATAGATGTACCCAGAGTAAATTTTATTGCCTGCTGGTGTTTCAGATCCTTGAACATTATCCGTTATGGTTGGTAATGTTAATTTATATAAATTATCTTTGGTTGCATTATCGTCGCCAGTAATAACGGGTTCATGAGTTGCAATTTGGTTTGAGATTGTTTGTAACGTCGCCATTTTAGCCGCAAACAACACATCACCAGAAGAAAGTGTCGTAAACCATGATGAGAAGATAATATCGCGTTTTTGTACAATACCATGGAAGGCTTCTTCAGTGGCGTGAGTGATTTTCTGTGCAGGTAATAATGCAGGTGCTGGTGGCAGCTTATTTGACTTTAACAATGCATACGAGTTACTCATACCTACAGGCTGACCATTAATATCTTTTAAATCATCAGTAACGGC
>SAMEA5043655__coassemble_109_pt1 | contig 18871 bp, 16 predicted proteins | sample SAMEA5043655__metabat2_low_PE_001 | metagenome-assembled genome bin SAMEA5043655 (sample SAMEA5043655) | Gadus morhua
CGGGAGAATATACGCCATATGCCAATATTATTTTCCAAACCGGTGTGGTGTTTTAGATCATTGAAGTAGTGATCTTCGTTTATTTCTTTAACGTGACTAGAAGATATTTTAAATGAAAAAGATAGCAGTTATTGGTTCGACCAATGTGGATTTAATTACTTATGGTGATCGTGTTGCTAAAAGTGGCGAAACACTTGAAGCTGCAGCATTTGCAATTGGTAATGGCGGTAAAGGCGCAAATCAAGCGGTCGCAGCGGCTAAATTGGGCTCACACGTATTAATGGTTTCAAAAGTGGGTGATGACCAATTTGCAGAGATGAGTTTAGCAAATTATCGCAGCCAACATATAGATACAAAGTTTGTGACTAAGGTGAGTGGTGTTAGCACCGGTGTTGCTCCTATTTTTGTTAATACAACCACATCACAAAATTCCATTTTAATTGTAAAAGGGGCAAACAATTATTTAACTCCGGCAGATATTGATGGCGCGGAAATGGAATTAAAAACTGTAGATATGATTGTATTGCAGCTAGAAGTGCCTTTAGAAACGGTTTATCACGCGATTGATTTTGGTAAAAAACACAACATCACTGTTTTATTTAATCCAGCACCAGCTATACCTGAATTATCTCTGGAATATGTTTGTAAATGTGATTTTTTTGTACCCAATGAAACGGAACTTGAAATACTAACTGGTAAACCTGTTTCAACGATTGAAGAGATCAATCAAGCTGCGAATATGTTATTTGAATATGGTTTAAAGAATCTGATTGTAACGATGGGATCGCGAGGTTCGCTGTGGATTTCTAAAACAGGCGAGTATCTCGCAGAGCCTATTAAAGTGAATGCGGTTGATACATCTGGCGCTGGTGATGCTTTTATCGGTTGTTTTTCACATTACTTTACTCAAACAGGGGATGTGATATCAGCATTGGAAAATGCGTCTATTTTCGCGGGACTTTCAGTGACAGAAAAAGGGACGCAATCATCCTATCCTTCGCTTGAAAAATTTAACGCTTATCAAGCAAATGAACTCTAAAAACCAATAAAAATCAGGTTCTTTGATTAGAACGATTATTTTATGGAAGATAAATTATGTTTATTAAAAATAATACAATTCAACATGCTGATGGTTTTTTAAATAAAACCCCGATATTCCAATTTTTATTATTATCGTCAGTGTTTGCACTTTGGTCTGCGGCGGCAGCACTGAATGATGTTTTGATCACCCAGTTTAAATCCATTTTTGATCTGTCTAACTTTGCTTCAGCGTTGGTGCAGTCGGCGTTTTATGGCGCTTACTTTTTAGTGGCTATTCCAGCGTCAATGGTGGTGAAGAAAAGCTCTTATAAATTGGCGATTTTATTAGGTTTAGCACTGTATATTTTTGGTTGTTTGATGTTCTTCCCTGCATCTCACGCCGGCACATACACCATGTTCTTAGCGGCTATTTTCTGTATCGCGATTGGTCTGTCGTTTCTTGAAACGTCATGTAATACCTATTCTGCGATGATTGGTGAGCCTGAGCGTGCAACATTACGTTTAAACGTTTCTCATACCATTAATGCAATGGGTTACATTATTGGTTTACTACTAGGTAAGCACTTGATTTTCCAAGAAGGCGTTGATGTTGGTCATATGATGGCAACCCTAACAGGTCCTGAGCTTGAAGCATTTAAAGATCAAGTATTGCAACAGACATTGGAACCTTATAAGTGGTTAGTCGGTGTGATTGCAACGATTGCTATTTTGATTGCGATGACTGAATATCCTAACTGTAAAGCGGCATCAGATAGCAAAGATAATCAACCTTCATTTGGCGAGACACTATCTTATTTAATGGGTAATAAGCGCTTCTTCAAAGGCATTGCGACTCAGTTTGCTTATGTTGGTATGCAAGTTGCGGTGTGGTCATTCACTATCCGTTTGGCACTAGAATTAGACCACAATATGGTTGAGCATGACGCAGCGAACTACTTATTGTATGCCTTTATCATGTATTTCTTAGGCAAGTTATTAGCGAACTATTTATTCACTAAGACTTCACAAGAAAATGTATTGATGGGCTACTCCGCAATCGGTTTTGTTTGCTTGATGTACGTTACCTTTATTCCTAACTTCAGCGCTGTTTGGGTTGCTGTGGGGACATCAGCATTATTTGCGCCTTGTTGGGCAACGATTTTTGCCTCTACTTTACAATCGGTTGATACACGCTACACCGAAACAGCAGGTGGCTTTGTGGTGATGTCGATTATCGGTGGTGCAGCGATTCCTGTGATTCAAGGTCTACTTGCCGATAATATTGGCTTACAGTCTTCATTTATTGTCAGTGCATTGTGTTTTGCGGTGGTGTTTGTCTACTTCATGAATGAAAAGAAATACAAGCAACGATTCAACTTTGTAGCAGCTAAAGCCTAATGTTCGATTATGACCACTCAAGCAGGGGTGGTCAGTTTTTGCGAGGAATTAAATATGTTTACCTTACCGTTATATAAAGAAAATTTCACCAAACAAAGAACGTTAATCGCCCAGTCTGAACATTTTGAAATTCATAGCTTCCTGTATCATTCAGGTGTGCATGCGCTTGAAATTAAAAACGCTAAAGGGCATTTAGTGGTATTGCCTTTTATGGGACAGATGATTTGGGATGCACAGTTTTTGAATACTGATTTGTGCATGAAAAATATGTTTTCTGAACCTAAGTTTGGTAAGTCAATTGTCGAAACTTACGGTTGCTTTGCTTTTCATGCGGGCATGATCCGTATGGGTTGCCCATCACCACAAGATGATCATGTATTACATGGTGAAATGCCTTGCGCTGCAATGGATTCAGCATGGTTAGAAATCACATCTGATAGTGTGGTTATCAAAGGCACTTATGAATATGTGATGGGTTTTGGCGACCATTATCTAGCAACGCCTTCAGTACAATTAGATAAAGATGCAAGTGTGTTTGATATCAAAATGGCAGTAAAAAATCTTGCCTCTGTGAATATGCCGTTGCAGTATATGTGTCATATCAATGCCACCTATGTTGAAAATGCAGTGATGACCCAGAATCTTCCGGATGCGGCATTAATGTTACGTGAAATGGTACCTGCACACGTACAACCAACCGCGCAGTGGTTGGCATACAATGATAGTTTAAAAACTTCGGCCCCGATTTCAATATTAGATAAACCTGAAATGCATGATCCTGAAGTGGTGTATTGTATGGATGATATTGCGCGTTATGTTGATCGGGCGGTGTTTAAGATGCAGATCAGTGATGATAAATATCTGCAGACTGAATTTGATACCCATGAATTTAATTGTGCTACTCGGTGGCTATTATGCAGTGGTGATCAACAAGTTGCGGCATTTGCATTGCCTGCAACCTGTCGACCTGAAGGTTTCTTAGCAGCCAAAGAGCGTGAAACCTTGATTTATCTTGAGCCTAATGAAGAACGTTGCTTTACAGTGCGTACTGGTATTTGCCAGTCAATGTAAATAATCGTTATTAATAATATATTTTCACTCTCTCTTTAACTTTGATTAACTAAGTAAAAGAGAGAGTAAAATAGATGCTTTTGCTTTTTGTCTCATGGTTAGCCTTGGATTATGAAAAATTAAAAGCCTCTATTTTTGTTATGTTCTATTAGAAAGGCTCACAAAGAGCCGAGGAAAACCCTATGAATAAGTTAGTGGTATTAGGTAGTGTTAACGCTGACCATGTTCTGCAAGTCCCTTCTTTCCCTCGCCCAGGCGAGACGCTTCACGGTCGTAACTATCAAGTTATTGCTGGGGGGAAGGGAGCGAATCAAGCAGTAGCTGCTGCGCGTTTGAATGCAGATATCGGCTTTATTGCTTGTGTGGGAGATGATTCATTTGGGATCAATATTCGTGAAAATTTCCGTATGGATGGCATTGATATCACTGCAGTAAAAATGGAGCCTAATTGTCCGACGGGTATTGCAATGATTCAAGTATCAGATAGCGGTGAGAACAGTATCTGTCTTTCTGCAGAAGCTAACGCAAAATTAACAGCCGCTGCGATTGAACCTGATTTAGAGCGTATTCGCCAAGCTGACTATCTATTAATGCAATTAGAAACCCCATTGTGTGGTATTGAAAAAGCTGCGCAAGTGGCGAAAGATGCAAACACAGTTGTGATCCTAAACCCAGCACCGGCTCGTGTATTATCTGATGAGTTACTCGCATGTGTAGATATGATCACTCCTAATGAAACTGAAGCTGAAGTGTTAACTGGCATAACGGTTACTGATGCTGAAAGCGCGCAACAAGCGGCGAATATTTTGCATGACAAAGGTATTAAAACGGTGATGATCACCCTTGGTGCCAAAGGTGTATGGTTAAGCCAAGACGGTCGTGGCGATATTATTGCGGGCTTCAATGTTGAAGTGACTGATACCACTGCGGCAGGGGATACGTTTAACGGTGCATTCGTGACTGGTTTGTTGGAAGATTTATCTTTAGAATTAGCGATTAAATTTGCTCATGCTGCCGCTGCTATTTCAGTGACGCGTTTTGGTGCGCAAACCTCTATCCCAACCCGTAAAGAGGTTGACGATTTTCTTGCTCAGCAATAATTGCTAACGGCATTACTCATAAAAGGATCAATAACATGGCAACGATGAAAGATATCGCAAAATTAGCAGGGGTTTCTACATCCACTGTCAGCCATGTTATTAACAAGAACCGCTTTGTCAGTGAAGAAATTTCACAGCGGGTGAATAACGCCGCTAAAGAACTGCATTACAGTGGTCCTTCGGTATTGGCACGTAGCTTTAAAGTGAATCGTACCAAAACCTTAGGCATGTTGGTGACGACATCAACCAATCCTTTTTTTGGTGAAGTGGTAAAAGGCGTAGAGCGTAGCTGTTATCAGAATGGTTATAGCCTTATTCTGTGCAATACCGAAGGTGATCACCAACGGATGCGCGAATCGATTAATACTTTATTGCAAAAGCGGGTTGATGGCTTGATCTTGATGTGTTCATCGCTAGAAGGTGAACGGATTGAAATGTTTGATCATTACCCTGATATTCCCGTTGTGGTGATGGATTGGGGATCAATGCTATTTAGTAGCGATAAGATTCAAGATAACTCGCTGCGGGGTGGTTATATGGCGACCCAATATTTGATAGCCGCTGGCCATACTGATATTGGTTGTATTACAGGACCTTTGATTCGTTACCAAGCGCAAATGCGTTATGAAGGTTATAAACGCGCGATCAATGAAGCGGGTTTAATCTTTAATGCCGATTGGATTGTGGAAGCCGATTTTGAATGTGAAGGTGGTTATGATGCCTTTATGAAAATGCAGCAACATGACTGCTTACCCAGTGCTATTTTTGTGTCTAATGACATGATGGCAATGGGGGTTATTAATGCCGCGAATGAGTGTGGTATTGATATTCCCAATGATTTATCCCTGATTGGTTATGACGATATTCATATTGCAAAATTTATGTCGCCCGCATTGACCACTATCCATCAGCCAAAGTACCGATTAGGGCAGGCTGCAGTGGAAACCTTACTTAAACGGTTAGATAACCCAACCAGTGATGCCCAAACTATTCAACTTGAGCCAACCTTAGTGACTCGTAGCAGTGTGAAGGTTATCGCTGACAGCCATTAATCTGTCGTATCACCCAATATTGAATAACATAATGTTTTACTAAGATGATAAGTTTCCCCACTTATCATCTTTTTTTTGCTCAAATAGTATCAACTTATGCCAATAGATTATAATTTAGATATCGGTATGTTACTGATGAAACTGATGTTCTTCATGTCATGACTCAATAGATAACCTTGTGAAAGGAGATCAGACAATTGAACCGTAAAATAGATGACTCATTAGCCGTGTGGCTAGATGGATTTAATCTACAACTGGCCGCATTAAATGCAGCAGGTATTCCGTTGAGTGCAACGCGCGCGCGGCAAGGATTAGCCACTATTACACAGTCATTGGTTACTGATATCCCTCCTATAGCAATGATTATTGATGATGCTATTGAGCATGTGCCAATCAGGGTATATCACCCGCAACCTCAACAACCATTGCCTATTTTGATGTATTTTCATGGTGGTGGGCATGTTGCGGGCAGTATTGATGTCTATGATCCTATCTGCCGTAAATTAGCGTTAGCCTGTCAGCATATTATTGTTGCGGTTGATTATCGCTTAGCGCCTGAACATCCTTATCCTGCCGCAGTTGATGATGCTTATTTATGTTTACAGCATTTGCTACCAACACTGGATCGGATTGGTATTGGTTATATATCACGGATTGCGATTGGCGGTGATTCTGCTGGTGGTGCGCTCGCGGCGACAATGTGTGCATTAACACAAGATGATGATACGGTGAAAATTAGTAAGCAAGTGCTTATTTATCCTAGCCTTGATTACACCTTATCGTTGCCTTCGACGGTGATTAATAGCCATAATTATTTTCTACAGACAAATAAAATTCGATGGTATTTTGAGCAATACTTTCAGGACCAGCATGATCAATATAAAGCCTCACCATTATGGCTGCCAATATGTGCGACATTTCCTGAAACATTAGTGATCACGACAGAGTTTTGTCCACTGCGGGATGAAGGGGTTTATTATTATCTCAAATTACGTCAGCAAGGTATTTGTGCCCAGCATTACCACGCTCCTGATATGGTGCATGCATTTTTAAATCTAGAGAATATCGTGCCACAGCATTGTCAGCAGACATATGAAAAAATAGGGGAATTTTTGTTTGAAGATCAGTAAATAAGATAAGTGAAGCCGTAAGCAATAATGTTCAATATTACTTACGACTCAATGATGGTGGAATACTTGTTTCATTATTCAAACATTGACTCTAGTAGTAAATATAAGCCGCGTAATAAATCCATATAACACCTTCCATAGTGAATTGTTTTTTAATTTCGGTTCAATCCAGAATAGTGCGATTGCATAGTAAGTCAATGGTTGGTGGGTGAAAAAAGTGTCTATTGTGAACACTGATCACGAATTGTTATCAATAGGTAATAAATAGAGTTTTTTCAATGTGTTTTAGAATATTATTGTCAGGATACCGACACAATATAAGGATTATAGATGACAACTCGTTTTAAGCATTTAGCAACAGCATTTGAACCTTTTATGTTATTGATGGGGGTCGTAGGTCCATTAGCAACATTGCCACAGTTATATAAATTATTTTTTTCTCATAGTGAGCATGCTTTAGGGTTATCGTTAACCACATGGGTACTTTATGCGCTATTGGCTGCATTATGGGCAGTGTACGGTTTTGTTCATAAAAACCCACCTATTTGGGTTGGCAACAGTTTAGGGTTTTTAATGGATATGGCTATGGTGATTGGTATCTTTTGGCATACAGGCGGTACGTATTAACGCTATAAACACAATTTATATTTAACTATTGTATTAAGTGGTTATTACTTTCGTTTTTACAAATATTAACTTTCAGTTGTGATATTGTGACTAAAAGCAAAATAATGACCACTTTTTAAACGTTTAATAGTGATGTGTGTACTTTTTTACTTTCAAAATATCCTTTACCGTAATTAAACGAAAATTAATAACGGAAGGATAAAGGAATAATGAAACATGCTAATTTAGCGGTATCTATTGCCGTGGTATTATCAACATTAATAGTACCTACCCCTGTATTCGCTCAACTTAACACCACACCTGTTGCTAATAATCAACAACCACAGACTTTGGTTGAGTATCAAGCGTTACGCCAACGTTGGGCGGCGAGCTTTCTTGGTGATGCAACTATTCCTTTCGACGCGATATTAAAACAAACCGTTATTATAACCAATAATGCAGCAGCCCAACATTGGTCATCAATGCTAACAGATTCTACTCGTACTAGTTTGTGGAATGATGTGGTTTTAGATGCTCAAACGGATGCGGGTAAAAAGGTATTAGGAGCTAATATCCGCACTTCTTATCAGCGATTATTTAGTATGGCGAAAGCCTACCGTCTACGTGATGGACAGTTGCAAAATAGTGCTGAATTATTAACGGCTATTATTGATGGCATGGCATTTCTGAACCAACATTATTATAAAGTTGGTGCTAAAGAATGGGGTAATTGGTGGCACTGGGAGCTCGGTACACCGAAAGATATTCATAATATTTTAGTGTTGTTATATGACCAATTACCGCAGCAATTAATTACCACTCATACTCAAGCAACACGTTATTTTACTCCAGAGACAACCCATTTAGGTGCAGGGCCTGGTGCTGATGTGTCAAGTAACCCTCATTATCGTTTATCGACGGGGGGTAACCGCACTGATAATACTCAAGTGGTTATTCTACGAGGTATTCTGGATAACAATAGCGCTGAAATAGAAGCCTCTATCGCTGCTTTATCACCCGTATTAGCGGAAGTGACAACCAGTGATGGCTTTTATAGTGATGGTAGCTTTTTACAGCATTACGATATTGCCTATAACGGCACTTATGGCAATGTATTACTTAATGGTTTAGGGGCGCAATTAGATTTAGTGGCGGGCTCACCTTGGCAAGCAACCGATCCTGTGCTTAAAAATATTTACCCTATTATTTTTAAAAGTTACGCGCCATTATTGGAACGTGGCACCATGATGGAGTTTGTGAACGGGCGTGCTATTTCTCGGCCTACAGAACAAGGCCATCATGTTGGTCATTTAGTGATTGCTTCATTATTACATTATCTTGATGGCGCCGATCCACAAACAAAATTACGGTTACAAGATTTAATTAAAACACAGATCACGCAAGATACGTCTATTGATTTTTTTACTTCGATTAATCATGTTGGTAACTACCAAAAAGCCAAACTATTAATGGCTGATACCAGTATTAATGGCGAGCAACAGTTGCAAGGTTTCTTTAATTATCCAGCAATGGATCGCGTCGTTTATCGTGGTGATGATTGGACCTTTAGTTTAGCAATGCATTCTAGCCGTCTTGGTAATTTTGAATGTATGAATAATGAAAATAAACAAGGGTGGTTTACTGGAGATGGGGTGGGCTATCTCTACAATGGTCAACTTGATCATTACCAAGACTATTGGCCGGCAGTAAACCGTTATCGACTAGAAGGAACCACGGTCGATAATCAATTGATGTCTGATTGTGGTGGTCAGCGAAATCAAATTCGAGGGGGGCGTCAAACACAAATGGATTGGGTTGGCTCGGTGGCTTTGAAAGAGATTGGTGCTGCAGGCATGGCGTTTAGCAACTGGGATAATACGTTAACGGCTAATAAGTCATGGTTTATGTTTGAAGATGAGATCGTGATGCTAGGCTCAGATATTAGTTCTACAACTCAAGCTGATATTACCACAACCGTGATGAATCGAAAATTAGCCGAAGTTGGTAATAATAAGCTGTTTGTTAACGGTAAGCGTTGGCAACCACAATTAAGCCACACCATGAAATTACGGACATTAACACTTAGCAATAATGAGCTTGATGATGCAGATATTAGCTATGTATTCTTACAGCCAACCACCGTTACTGTTGAACAGCAATTACGCAGTGGTGATTGGAGTGAAATTGGAACGCGTAGTGGACAAGTGAGTGCAAATTTTGTTGCCGCCACCATAGAACAAACACCTCAGAATGATCATTATGCCTATGTATTACTGCCTAATGCGGATAAAGAAGATGCTCAAGAGTTTGTTGAAGAAATGCCGATTAAAGTACGTCGTAATGATCACTTAGCCCATATCGTCACTCATAAAGATGAAGAGATAACAGCAGCTAATGTATGGACAGACCAAGCCGTTGTAATCACCAAGCAGATCACTGCAGTTTCTAAAATGGCGATCATGGTTGAAAAAGATGATCGTGAGTTAAATATAGTGGTTAGTGATCCATTACAAACGCAAACGATGTTACATATAAAGTTAAATAAGTCAGTTAAGATTGAAACTGATTCTGAGCAGCGATTACAACTTGATGGGCAAGGAAATCTGATGATTAATGTCGAAGGTTTAGTTGGTCAAAGTTATCCGTTTACTCTGAAAAAATTATCTGCTAGCTAATGTGAGCCGTAAACTTTGCTCTATAACTGTTGCTGATATGTATTTATATATTCAGCAGCAGTTTTTTTATTTTTATTTTCTGCGTTATAAGACAAAACACTTACGTTAGCTTTCATTTTTATTCGTTTGTGATCCTTGCCGCTTTAATCTTTCGTTTTCTTTCGTATTATGCGTTATCAGTATTTCGAAAGTCTTTTAAAGGTTCATTATGGCTTTGTCTTCATTCCATTCTCAGCAAGCACGTTTTCATATGATGGCTAAGCCAACCAGTTATCGTTGTAATTTAAAGTGTGATTACTGCTTTTATTTAGAAAAAGAAACCGTGGTTGGTAATACCAGTAGTAACAGTTGTGGATCGGCTGCAAGTACGACGAATGCGGCGATACCAAGTAGTGATCAAATGTCAGATGCCACGTTAAAGCGTTATGTCCGCCATTATATTGCCAGCCAAAATAGCACTGAAATCGACTTTTCATGGCAGGGGGGAGAGCCCACGCTTGCTGGGCTAGATTTTTTCCACAACGTGGTTAAATATCAAGCCCAATATGGCGCGGGTAAAAATATTACCAATAGCTTTCAAACCAATGCGGTGGCGATTAATCGGCAGTGGGCGCAATTTTTTGCCGAACATAATTTTCTGATTGGCGTTTCTGTGGATGGTACTCCTGAAGTACATGATAAATATCGTATTTCAGTGAACGGTAAACCCACTTTTGAGCGCGTTAAAAAAGCGATTGAGTTACTTTTAGAATATCAGGTTGAATTTAATATTCTTACGGTTATCAATGATCAAAATTGGCATAAAGGCCGTGAGACTTACCGCTTTTTAACCTCACTTGGAGCGCGTCACTTACAGTTTATTCCTATCGTTGAAGTCCAACCGCAATATCAAACTAATACCAGCGGTCATTATTCACCTCAAAAAGATGCACCATTAACCCATTTTTCAGTGCCTGCTGAGGGTTATGGTCAGTTTATGAGTGAAGTGTTTGATGAGTGGTTACAGCACGATGTCGGTACTGTGTTTGTGCGAATGTTTGACAGTATTTTAGCGACATGGCTTGGGTATCCTGCCTCTGTTTGCGTGCAATCAAAAGAATGTGGTCAAGCGATGGTGATTGAAGCCAATGGCGATATTTATTCGTGTGATCATTATGTTTATCCCGCCAATAAACTCGGCAATATTGCGACCACAGAACTTGTGAAACTCGCGACCAGTAAACAACAACAGCGTTTTGGCAGTGCTAAATCTCAAAAGCTGACTCAACAATGTCAGCAATGTGAGGTGCATGGGTTGTGTTATGGCGGTTGCCCTAAGCATCGTTTGGTGAGTGTTGTGGGTGAAAAGCATAAACAAAATTATCTGTGTGGTTCCTATCAGCAGATTTTCCGCCATACCGCTCCTGCAATGCACATGATGAGTCAGGCGATTCAACAAGGTGGAACTGCGGCTGATGCATTACCTTATTTAGCGCAACTTCGCTCAGCATAATATTAGTTATTTAATTGAATTTAAAGCCATATTGCTGTGTGTTACAGCAGTATATTACAAGGAGTATATAATGAATCTGTCCTCGACGAAGAAGACGGTAATTGCGAGTTTTGTGGCTGCTGCCTGCATGGCCTCTTCTACTGTGGTGAATGCAGCTCCAGAGACTGCCACTGCAAAACAACCCAATGTATTATTAGTGGTGATGGATGATCTGGGGACAGGTCAGTTAGATTTTGCATTAGACAGTTTAGATAAAAAGACCTTGGTTGATCGTCCTGTCCCAGTACGTTATCAAGGTGATTTTGATAAAATGGTGGATGCTGCTAGACGTGCAATGCCAACCGTGGCAAGTTTAGCTCAGCAAGGTGTGAAGATGACCAATGCCTTTGTGGCTCACCCTGTTTGTGGTCCTTCGCGTGCGGGTATTTTTACCGGTCGTTACCCAACCAGTTTTGGTACTTACAGTAATGATGATGCGCTGCAAGGTGTGCCATTAGACATCAAACTACTTCCCGCTCTATTTCAAGAAAATGGCTACAATACTGCCAATATTGGTAAGTGGCACAATTCAAAAATAAGCAGTAAAAATGCCGTTGCAGATAACAACAAAACGCGTGATTACCACGATAATCAGATCCCTGTCACCCCCAAAGAATATTCACCAGAACAACGTGGATTTAATTATTCCTACAGTTTTTACGCCTCTGGTGCCGCGTTATGGGATTCACCTGCTATTTATCAAAATGGTAAAAATATTCCAGCACCGGGTTATTTAACCCATAACTTAACCAATGAAGCGTTGCAGTTTATAGAGCAAAGTGGCGATAAACCGTTCTTTATTAACCTTGCGTTTAGTGTGCCGCATATTCCCTTAGAAGAAGCGTCACCTGCGAAATATATGGAGCGTTTTAAAACGGGTAACGTTGAAGCAGATAAATATTTTGCGGCGATCAATGCTGCCGATGAAGGGCTTGGACAAATTGTTGAACTGCTGAAGAAAAAGGGTGAATTAGACAATACGCTCATTTTCTTCTTATCGGATAATGGCGCGGTACATGAGTCACCAATGCCAATGAATGGTATGGATCGTGGCTATAAAGGCCAGATGTATAACGGTGGTGTGCGGGTGCCATTTGTTGCTTATTGGCCGAAGCATATTCCTGCTGGTGGTACCAATGATACTTTGATCTCAGCATTAGATATTTTGCCAACAGCACTGACTGCGGCGGGGATTACTATTCCAGCAGAAATGAAGGTTGATGGTAAAAATATTTTGCCAGTGCTTGAAGGTAAAACAAAACAATCGCCACACCAATACATTTACTGGGCTGGCCCTGGTGCCAAGCATTACAGTGAAGAAAATGATGCATTTTGGCACGGCTACTGGAAATGGATCACTTATGAATCGAATGATATTCCTAAAAATCCAAATGTAGAGAAATTATCAAAAGGTTCATGGGCAATTCGTGATCAAGAATGGGCATTGTATTTCTATGATGATGGCACTAATAAAGTGAAATTATTCAATGACAAGCTTGATCCAAGTGAACTAAAAGATCTGGCTCTGCAATATCCACAAAAAGTGAAGCAAATGAAACAAGCTTTTTATGAGTGGATCAAAGATAAACCTAAGCCAGTGGCATGGGGACAAGATCGTTATCAAGTATTAACTGAATCAGCAAAAGGTTAATAACAAATTATATATTATCGCATCACCGTTATGTTGAAGGGATATCAATATGATCGTGATGCGTTATTGTTCATGGAGGACGACAATGATAAATGATATTCAAACACCTACCGCAGTCACTGAGTCTGAGTTGGATAGATTAACCAAACCTCATCATATAACGCTACAGCCACCCTATATAGCGAAAACTATTCAAGCAACTGAGCGACCAACTATTCCTTATGAACACCCAACCATTGCGATGTACTTTAAGCTATTTAAACAGCGACTAGTGCGTTTAAAAATGAAAGCGCCTACTTATTCTAATAATGATGCTGCAATAGCGGCATGTTTTACTGATGATGCGCTAAGTATTGAGAATAAATGCGAATACTTAGTACGTTATGTTGCTGAAGCGTTTGAGCATTACGCAGTATGGGATTATAGCCATGCTTATTATCCTGGTCGCCCGAGTCAGCAAAGTGCACGTACCGATGCGATGGAAGGCTCTAGCCGTGTATTACCAACATTAGCAGCGTGGATAAGCCAACATGGTTCGCAGCCGCTAGCGGGGCTAAATGGTCAGTCTTTGGATCTTATTGCTATGTTGCGCAATGCTTTCTTAGCGGGAACTGATCCTCGACATGCGGGGTATTGGGGAACATTACACGATTATGATCAACGTATTTGTGAAAGTGCCGATTTAGCGCTGGCATTATGGCTGAGTCGTGAACATGTTTGGCAACCAATGACCACTGCTGAGCAGACCCAAATTATCACGTGGTTTAAGCAAGTGAATCACTGCCAAACAGTGGATAATAATTGGCACTTATTTCCGTTAACGGTGCAATTAGTGATTAAGGCGTTAACGGGAGAAGATACCGTTGCTTACGATAAATATGAACGGGTAAAACAATTTCATGTTGGTGATGGCTGGTTCCGTGATGGTGCGAAAGGGAATTATGATTATTACAACGCATGGGGATTTCATTACTCGCTCTATTGGCTAGATCAAATAGATTCAAGTTTTGATCGCGAATTTATTCATCAAACTCTTGCGGATTTTGTTAGTCAATATCGTTATTTATTTACCGCTGAAGGTTTGCCTTTCTTTGGTCGTAGTGCCTGTTATCGCTTAGCAGCAGCAGCGCCATTAATTATGGCGATTGATCAGCACAGTGATGTAATTTCTGCTGGTGAAGCTCAACGCGCCTTTGCAACTAGCTTGGAATATTTTATTGGCCATGGTGCGATGCAACATGGTGCGCCAACCCAAGGATTGTTTAGCGACGATACCCGTCTGGTTGATAACTACAGTGGCCCTGCGAGTAGCTTTTGGTCGTTACGAGCACTCAACATTGCTTTATTTTGTGGGGATCGCTGTGGCTTGTGGCAAGCCGAGCAACAACCATTACCGATTGAGCAAGGGGATTTTAATTTTTCATTGCCAGCGATAAATGCACAAGTGATTGGCATTTTCGAAACGAAAGAGGTGGTAGTAATATTCAAAAATGATTATATCACTGAGCAAACGCCATTATCTCGTCGTTTAGATCCACAATTACCCCGTCATTATTGGCTTGAAAATATACTTGGGCGGGCGGAAAGACCAAAGAATAACTTATTGCGTAAAGGTATTACCTGCTATTCATCCAAAATGTCACACTTCTTTTGATTTCGTTTAGTTACTTTTTTTCGGTTTGAAAGCATTTATGTGATTTAGATCTTTTTATTTGTCTTTGTTTTCGAATACTATCTAAATCGAAAGTTAACGGAAGGTTTGAGGTTTTTTATGTTTTTGGTTTCTTCGCGTGAAATGCTGCTAAAAGCGCAGCTAGGCGGCTATGCCGTTCCTGCTTTTAATATTCATAATCTTGAGACGATTCAAGTTGTGCTTGAAACTGCGGCTGAGATGCGTTCTCCCGTTATTCTGGCTGGCACACCTGGCACTTATTCTTATGCTGGCACTGATTACTTAGTGGGTATTTGTCTTAAAGCGGCAAATATTTATCAAACGCCAATTGCATTACACATGGATCACCATGAGTCGTTTAGTGACATCCGCACTAAAGTAGAAGCTGGCATTAAATCAGCGATGATTGATGGTTCTCATCATAGCTTTGAAGGCAATATTGATATTACTCGTAAAGTCGTGCAGTTCTGTCATGGTTGGGATTGTTCAGTTGAAGCAGAATTAGGCCGTTTAGGCGGTCAAGAAGACGATCTTATTGTTGAAGATAAAGATGCACTTTATACCGACCCTGATGCAGCCATAGAATTTATTAATGCGACGGGTATTGATTCATTAGCGATTGCGATTGGTACAGCTCATGGTATGTACAAAGAACAACCTCAATTAGATTTTGATCGTTTGGGGATTATTCGTAGTAAAACAGATACACCGTTAGTGCTACATGGTGCTTCAGGTGTGCCAGATGAAGATGTACGTCGTTGCATCGAATTGGGTATTACTAAAGTCAATGTCGCTACCGAACTTAAAATTGCGTTTGCTGATGCAGTGAAACAATATTTTATTGAGCACCCAGAAGCGAATGACCCACGTCATTATATTATTCCGGGTAAAGTGGCAATGAAGAAAGTCATTCAAGATAAAATTCGTGTATGTGGTAGCGAAGGAAAAGCGTAATTAACCACAAAATGTAACCTCTCGCCAGGGATGACACAATGTAATGCTAGTTCCCCCTAAAGTTAATCGCTTTATTTGGTATTGCATTTATAACTTTGAGTGATGATGTTTTTTGGCCATGATTGATTCCCATATCTCGTCGTCATGGCCTTTTTTCTGACAGCTAATAATGGCTCGTAGGTGAAGAAAAATGACATTTCCAAATTCAGCAATAAAGCGCAACATCGCTATTTTGGGTGAGTGTATGATTGAGCTAAGTGGAACGCCTTTTGCGACCCAACAGCAAAATTTTGGTGGTGATACGCTTAATACTGCGATTTATCTCTCTCGATTACTTCCTCAACGTTCCCCAAGTTATATCACCGCACTCGGCATTGATAATTACAGTAATGCTATGGTTGATGCATGGCAGCATGAAGGCATTGATTGTCGTTTTGTGATGCGTGAACGCGATAAATTACCCGGCATGTATGCGATTGAAATCGATCCACAAGGAGATCGCAGCTTTCACTATTGGCGCAGTGATTCAGCCGCACGTTATATGTGTGAGCATGCTCAGTTTTCACAAATTATTGCACAATTAAAAGACTATGATTTGATCTACCTCTCAGGGATCTCTTTGGCGATTTTACCTGAGCATGGCAAAATTAAACTCATTGAAGCTCTTGCAAACTTAAAAGCTTCTGGCTGTAAAATTGCGGTTGATTCTAATTATCGACCACGGTTATGGAATGGTGCAACGCATGCTAAAACATGGCTATCAGAACTGTATCGATTAGCGGATATTGCTTTAGTGACCGCTGATGATGAGGATTTATTACGCGGTGAAGTCAACACTTCCGCTGAGGTTATTGCTGAGCGTTTGCACCGTTTAGGTGTCAGTCAAGTGGTGGTGAAATTAGGCAGTAAAGGCGCAATGTGGTCGCAAGCCGGTCAGCAAGGTTTTGTTGACGGTAATCAAATTGAACATGTCATTGATACAACCGCCGCTGGGGATTCTTTTAATGCGGCTTATTTAGCAGCATGGGCCAAAGGTATGCCAATGATTGCTTGCTGTCAGTGGGGAAATAATCTTGCCGCTCAAGTGATTCAACATCGAGGGGCCGTTATTCCTCAGCAATGTACCCAATATTTAACGGATTTAATGAGTAGTAATTATGATGACAAATGAATGGATTGATCGTTTGCGTGCATTGCGAGTAATGCCAGTAATTCAAATTGAAAACGCAGCGGATGCGGTGCCGCTCGCTAAAGTGTTAGTCGAAAATGGCCTACCTGCTGCTGAAATTACCTTTCGTACCGCGGCGGCTGCTGAATCTATTCGCTTAATTCGCGCCGCCTATCCACAGATTGTATTGTGTGCAGGAACCGTATTAACCATTGAGCAAGTCGATGCCGCTATTGCAGCGGGTGCTGACTTTGTGATCAGCCCTGGGTTTAATCCTTCGACAGTAAAATATTGTTTAGCCAATAATATTAAAATGATCCCTGGGGTTAATAACCCAAGTTTGGTTGAACAGGCGTTAGAACTTGGTGTGAGTGCGCTTAAATTTTTCCCTGCCGAAGCCTCTGGTGGTATTAACATGCTTAAATCATTGGTTGGGCCTTATAGCCAAATTCAATTGATGCCAACAGGTGGTGTAACACCACTTAATTTGGGGGAGTATTTAGCTATTCCTCAGGTGATTGCATGTGGTGGAACATGGATTGCACCAACCCGTGCGATTGCTAATCATGAGTGGGATCTGATTGCTGGTAATGTGCGCGAAGTGCGGGCTATGATTGATCAAATAGGCGCATAGGAATGTATTATGACTGATGTAAAACATGTTGCGGTATTGCTTGCTGATGGTTTTGAAGAAGGTGAAGCGGTGGTTTTTATCGACATTATGCGCCGTCTAGATATTAAAGTGGATGTATTGTCATGCATGGAAACCACTACGCTTAATACTTACTTTGAAACTAAAATTAGTGCTGATTATGTGTTAGCCGATAAATTCGACACCACTTATGATGCGGTGATGATGCCCGGTGGCCCGCAAGGTACTGATAATTTATCCGCAAATGCCAATGTGATTGCTTTTCTAAAGCGCCATATTGATGCCAAGAAGTACATCTGTGCCTTATGTTCTTCTGGCGCTAAGGTGCTTGCTGCGCATCATTTATTACAAGGTCGCACGTATACAACGGGCGATAAATTAGCTGAAAAATTCGATGATGGTGAGTTTGTTAAACAGAAAGTGGTTGTTGATGGGCAATTTATTACCGGACGTGGGTTAGGGGTGAGTTTTGAATTTGCCTTTACGGTTGCACGTTATTTATTAGCCGACAACCACCAAAAAGTTGATTGGCAAGCAAGCCATATCTATTTTGATCATTGGCCGTTGGATAATTAATAATAACCCCTACAGCCTTAATATTAAAAGCCTAGCTAATCAAATAGCTAGGCTTTTTTAGTTAACAATAAACAGCAGTATATTATTCATCGTTAATGGCTGCATGATAATGAATTAGCCACCACAAGAGATTGAAAGTTTGCCATCATCATTACGGGCTAATTTGATTGTTGTTGTCGCTGATTTTTGGTTTTTAGGGAGATAAACTGCGCAGTGAGCGAAGTCGGGAACGCTGGCTTTATTAATTGTTTTTAGTGCTGTTTTTTGATTATCAACATTATCGCCGCTATAAACTGAAATACTGTTTATTTGTGCTAGCACTGGTTGTGTTACAGCAACTGTTGCTGCATTTGCAAACAATGACACTGAACTTAATACAAGAATCGATAATAACTTTTTCATAGTAGACCTTATTAATTAGAGGAAGGATTGTTCTAAAACGAGGTCTAATGTAAACAGCAATTAGCGGCAAAGAAATAATAAATTATCGATAAACGATAATTTATTATTGTTATATTTTGTTTGATGTTTGATTTATTTTTATAACAATATGATTCTTATTTCATTATTGTTGATGTAATTGACGAATGATTTCAAGGGCAACCGCTTGTGCAG
>SAMEA5043655__coassemble_110_pt1 | contig 18854 bp, 19 predicted proteins | sample SAMEA5043655__metabat2_low_PE_001 | metagenome-assembled genome bin SAMEA5043655 (sample SAMEA5043655) | Gadus morhua
GTTTCATCAATCCAATTATCAATCATACTCACTGAAGAAAAATCATTACGTTCATCACATAAAATGTGTGCAGCACGAAGTTCAGCGGCTAACTGTTTATTATCTTCACACAATTCAGCAAGCATATCAGCAGGTTCAACATAATCGGCATCATTATCTAAAATACGCTGCATCCGTGATATTTCACCAATTGATCGTATTGTTCGACCGCCAATTTTACGTGCACGTTCAGCAATATCATCAGTCATCGCAAATAATTGTGCACTTTGTTCATCTAACATTAAATGGTAATCGCGGAAATGCGCGCCACTCATATGCCAATGGAAATTCTTGGTCTTCATGTAAATAGCAAACACATCAGCTAAAATTGCGGTTAATGCACCACTGATCTCTTTAGTCGCGTCTACACATAAATCGGTAGGTGTGGCTAGAGGACGAGTAAGGTGCTGTTTTGCATCTTCAATTTGAACGTCATTCAAGATTGTAGTACTCATCGTCTTTTCCTTAGTAATAAATTTGTGAACATCATTACTATAGGCCGTTATATTTGTATGACAATAATCTTTGACAGCAGATTAATGCAACATAAATTTACTATCTTACCGCTTAATCAACCGCCACATCCTTCAGTATAATTGTTAATTTATCTATTTCTGTGACCCAATGATTAGATTATATTTGCTTAAATATAATCATCTGTTTACCCTCTAAAAATAAACAAATCAATAACAATGAATAGGTACAGCAATGGATAATTCAGTTGAATACGTAATTGGTACGCCTGGAATAAAATGGGGCGCAACAGAAAAAGCTGCATGGCTAGCACAGACGACCATTAAACGTAGCTATCTCGAGCAAGTTGTCGCCAAAGTTCACGCGTTAAGTGAAAAATTCGATGTTGAACAATATGGTGCATTATCTTATGCGTCAGAAAAATACCCACTGTTTGCGATTAAAACCCATAATTGGGATAAAACTAAACCCACAGTACTTGTTACTGGTGGTATTCATGGTTATGAAACCAGTGGTGTTCATGGCGCATTAGCTTTTCTAGCACTCAAAGCCGAACAATACAGTGCTGACTTTAATATTCTCGTTGTGCCTTGTGTTAGTCCATGGGGATATGAAACGATTAATCGTTGGAACCCAAATGCAGTCGATCCTAACCGCTCATTTTATGCGAATAGTCCAGCAGAAGAATCGGCAGCATTAATGAAGCTCGTTCAAGCTCAGAATACACATTTCCTGGCTCACCTTGATTTACATGAAACTACAGACAGCGATGAAAGTGAGTTTAGGCCTGCACTTGCAGCTCGTGATGGTCAGGAATATATAGCAGATATCGTACCTGATGGTTTTTATGGCGTTGGCGATACTGAAAACCCTCAAGATGATTTTCAAAAAGCCATTATTGATTCGGTACGTCATGTTACTCATATTGCGCCAGCAGATAGTGACGGTAATATTATTGGTGAGCCGATCACTCAAGAAGGGGTTATTAATTATCCACTAAAAGCATTAGGGCTATGCGCTAGCGTAACGGATGCTGAATACACCTCGACGACCGAAGTCTACCCTGATAGCCCTCGCGTTACCGATAATGAATGTAATTTAGCCCAAGTTGCTGCGATCGTCGGGGCACTTGAGTATTTAAAACTGCACCAGTCGTAAGCTCTTTTTATCCATTTTTAAACGCGCTAGACTGACTATTTAGTGTAGCGCGAAGGTTTTTATTATGTGCATTTACTTCCATACGATGGATTCACCCATTGGATGCTTAACACTGTACGCTACTGACCATGCGTTAACAGCTATCCTCTATCAAGATCAAACACCACAACCTGAAACAGCAACTTACATGCCACAACACCCATTATTAGTTGAATGTAAACAACAATTACAACAATATTTCGCAGGGACTCGCCAACAATTTGATTTACCCTTAGCACCTAAAGGTACTGATTTTCAGCAACGAGTATGGCAATCGTTAGGCACAATCCCATATGGTGTGTGTTGGAGTTATCAGCAACTCGCTATCTCAATTGGTAATATTAAAGCTTGCCAAGCGGTTGGAATGGCAAACAGTAAAAATCCATTATCTATCATTATTCCCTGTCATCGAGTGATTGGGAAAAATGGAAAATTAACTGGTTATGCTGGCGGTTTAGATAAAAAACAAACATTACTAGAACTTGAAAAAAATAATGTTTAATTCCAACCAATCAGCCATGTTTGATCGTCTTTTAAATCTTGCCACTCAATATCATAAAGTCGATTGGTCATTATTGCTTGAATAACACACTTTTCGACTTGTTGATTATCATTAAATAATACCGTGACTATCTCAAAATGCTTTTCTTTATTATCCACAACCACTTTCGTCCATTTGCTATGAAGTAATGCTTTTGGGTTCACTGGATTAGCCATCATTAATTTCCTGACTGGATACAAGACTCTACCCTATCATGCTCTTGCGACAACAGATATGCTTGTTCACGTAAAATCTGTGTCAAACCACCTAACCGTTGAACCACCATTGAGGCTTGCAGAGTAAATGGTAAATCTTCACCATTGGTCACTAAACACGATGGCATATTAGCGCGAAAAGCCGCATCTAAATCATAAACATAATCACCAACATAGAGTATATTTTGCGGTGCTAATTGCCACTGTTTAGCAATATCGAGGAGTGCATCAGGAGCGGGTTTAGGGGGAAACTCTTCACGTGAAACAATACGTTCAAATTGCAGTTGATGATGATTTATTTTCAACATTGCAGCTTGCGCGCAATTACGTGTTACAACGGCAGTGGGGATTTTTTGTTGGTGCAGATAAGCCAGTAAGCTTTTACATTCAGGCATAATCGTTGATTGACGGGCATCGGCTAATTCATGTTCAATCACTTTATTTTCGAGCTGTGTTCGTAATGAAAGATCAGTGATATCATCAATATACCCTAATAAATCAGTATCAGCTGTACAGCCTAATTGCTGACGTAACCAATCAAAATCTAATGCGGAACTCACCAGAGTATTATCTAAATCAAAAATAACACCATTAATCATATTACAAGGAATAGGCGTGTACATCTCATTCTCCATCATCAACAGAATAACCCTAACCAGTGTAAGAACATATGCACTTAATGGCAACGATTAGCAGTGAATTCAGCGAGTATGATCACGTCTTCTGTTATACATCAAGCTACTTTATAAAACAGTAGCTTGACGTTAAAGTTATCGCCAGATTAATCGATAATACTCACATCCGATTGCTCATAACGTAACATATACACTTTCGATTGTGGTTTACCTGTGGCATTTTCTCCACCGACCATTAACACCCCAGCAGGAGTAGAGAAAGATGCGCCATATGCTAACCCTTGTGGTAATTTTGTGGACGCTAACGCCCATTTATCACCACGATAAGTATAAATATCTTCACTCCAATGTTTACTTAAACCATCATGTGCAAACCAATCACCTTGCTCGGCTTTTCCTCTGGCACCAATAAAGTTTGCGCCACCTGCGACAATCAATGCGCCTTCATTTTTACCAGCATAAGCACCCGCAACACCTTCTTGTAGTTGACCATTAGCCGCATCAGGTAATGATGCTAACTGTTGCCAATCGACTTGTGAGCCTTTAATGGTTACCGCTTTCACCATTGGCGTACGTAAGCCTGGTTTAATTTCACCGCTAATTAAAGTAATACGCTCCCCTTCCCCAACTAATGCAGCACCACAATTCGCTAAATAAGGGCTATTACCTTTTGTTGACCAATTATTAGTATCGGTATTATAAATCTGAATTGCTTGATTCCATTGATAATCTTCTGGTGCTCGTTGCATAAAATCAGTGACTGTTTGTTGCCATTTCTGTGGTTCAGTGTCTTTATCAATGGTTGAAACAGCATGTAAATATTGATCAAATTGCTGCTTATTATAGCCACCAAAAATTGCAATTTCTGTTTGATTTAAAGGATAAGCTGACGCTCCTAATAACCCAACGGGAGTACGGGTGTTTTGTTTGCTCCACGTATTGTTATTAATATCGTAAACATAGACACTATCAAAAATAACCGGGGCTTTATCTGTTGACTCAACTTTTCCAGATCCAGAAAATACATAAATCTTCCCTGCCACAGCAGCAGCCGTTGCCTGATCAGGAACCGGACCGATAAAATCAGCCAATTTTTTCCATTGCGGTTTACTGCTAGCGGTATCCATCGCATAGAATGACTGACCCGCAGCACCTAAACCGACAAAAACCATATTATCAGTCTGGGCGCTGATACCGTTCTTAATCGGTTGCGGTAAATCAGGCCATAACTGCTCAGCCATAACGCTAGTTGATAAAGATAATAGAGAACACACCATTGCGAATCGAGTACATGACTTTTTCATAACATCTCCAATAAATGCAAATAATCATTACAATCACAGCAACACACGGCTTAACTACAAACAATCTTTATGGATTTTAATGACCACCTTCTTTATCGCCGTCGGGGCTGTAATCACGCAACCAGGTTTATGTGGCTGTTGCGGGAAAATAGCTAAAAACATTCCCGGCTTTAATAACAAAGAACTGGTGTTTGGCATCGTCTCAACTAATGCAAAATCATTATCGATGTCATAATCCGTTGCCGGTACACATCCCACTAAATTTAATGACACATCGATGCGTTCTTCACCACTGATTAAATATTGAAAATCGATATATTGTTGGTGTACTTCGCCTTGTTTATTAGCCGCGGCTTGGGTTTCAAAACTCATCACATTGGCAAACATACGCTCACCATCAATTTCATAACGGCCGTTTGCTAATGCCGCTAGATCATGACTATTAATAAACGCTATCGCTTGCTGAAATGCGCTAGGAAACATGGCTAGCGGTTGTTTAATATCACCAAAAATCATTGTGTTATCCTTTTTGAAAGCGGAAAAGTATCAATCTTCTCCGCTTTGTTTTAAGTTTATTGTTAACCGCTCCAGCATTATTCAGTAACTAATGCTAATTCTTCAGCTGATTTATTTTTAAATAATGGTGCAGTTATAAAGCCCACTACTACCACCATCAGCGTACCAATCACGCCATAGAAGAAGAAGTTCAGGTCAGTAAAGCCACGTACAATCAACACAGCACCCACTGCTGCAATCACACCACATAACGCACTACCTGCATTGGCACGGCGGACAAAAATACCCAGCATAAACAGACCCGTCATTGGACCACCCATTAGACCTAGTAAGCTATTGAATGCATCCCATAATTGGCTTTCATTACTTTTAATTAAGTAAACAGAAGCGGCAACACCTAAGACACCGGCAACAACAGTCACGATACGTGCGGTATTAAAGCTTTGCTGCATATTTTTTTCTTCACCAAAACGGTTATAAATATCCATGGTGAAACAAGCTGAAATACTGTTTAAGCTACTTGAAATACTTGATTGCGAAGCAGCAAAGATAGCCGCAATAATTAACCCTGCAATCCCTGCTGGCATTTGTGAAATAACATAGAAAGGTAAGATACCGCCAGTATTAAAATTCTCAGGAATTAACTGTGGATTTTGGGTATAAAAAGCATATAACGCCGAACCAATAGCAAAGAAGAAGATAGGCACACAAGCGACTAATTTCGCATTAGTGATCAAGGTCTTTTTCGTTTCTTCAATAGAGTCAGTAACGATATAACGCTGTACAACATCTTGGCTGGCAGTGAATTGCTGTAAGTTAGCAAATAAGAAACCAATCATTAATACTGGTAAGGTACTATTCGTCCAGCTCCATTCAAAACTTGAACTTGGAAAATATTTATCTTGTTCAGCACTGAGGCGGAAGACTTCGGTAACACCACCATCAACTTGGAAACAAATAGTGATAAAGATAAGAACCGCAGCAACTGACAACATAATACCTTGAATAACGTCAGTCCAAATAACCCCTTCAATACCGCCAAGGAAAGTATAAACAATACATAAAACACCAATTAAAAATACAATGGTTAATGGATCAATATTGACAAAAGGCATTAATGCTAGAGCGGTTAAATAAGTAATAATCGCAATACGTCCGATATGGAATAACATAAATGACATACTCGCGAACAAGCGCATCTTAATATCAAAACGACGCTCTAAATATTCATATACTGAGGTTAAATTAAGCTTTCTAAAGAATGGGATATAAAAATAAAACACTAATGGCAAAATAAGAATAGCTAAATATTGCCCAACAAGGAAAGTCCAATCCGATGTGTAAGCCTTGGCAGGAATAGACATAAAGGTAATTGAACTTAATGTAGTAGCAAACACACTAATACCCGCCGCCCAACCCGGTATGCGTCCCCCAGCTTTAAAATAATCATCTGCCGATTTCTGACGGCGAGCAAAATAAACACCTACTAGCATGACACCAATTAAATATGCGAACAGAACAATATAATTTATCGTACCAAATGCTTGAATTTCCATATAAGCCTCACCATCTAGGAGTTGGGATAAAAAAGAGTATGTAATAACTATTAATAATTTTCTTGTGATGCAAACCAACTGGCTGCACCTAATAACCCTGCATTTGATCCTGCTTGAGCAGACACAATACAAGGTCGGTAATATTCTGGTTTTTCATTAATATATTGTTGAATGTAATCACAATAATGTGGCGCAAGACCGACACTACCGCCAATAACAACCACATCAAGATCTAAGGTGATCGTCAGGTTGGCAATTAATTCAGCCACCGCAGACGCTGAAGAATGAATAATATTGAGGGCATCACTATCGCCTTCAAGTGATTGTTGATAAACGTCTTGCCCGCTACATACACGGTTAAATAAAGACGTTCCAGCCATACCAATAGCAGTACCCGATGCGACTTTTTCAATACAACCTTGACGACCACAACCACACATTGGTCCATTCATATCAACAACAGTGTGTCCAATATGACCACTAATACCACGAGTACCCGTTTGTAATTGTCGGTTAAGTACTAATCCACCACCAATGCCCGTTGATATGGTAATAAACAACATATTGGTGGCACTATTATTAGAATTAAGTGAAATAAATTCATACCATGCCGCAGCTTGAGCATCATTAATGGCATGGGTTGGCAATTGTGTGATGCGTTGAATATCATCAACTAATTCAAATCTATTTAGGCCGCCTAAATTATCAGGATTCAGCGCTGTTAAAATACCGTGATTAATAATGCCCGTAGAGGCAACTGCAACAAAATCTGCTTGCGGTGCTAAAGGCATTAATAATGATGTTAACGCCGTAGAAAAAATCGCCGGCTGTTGAGATTGAGGGGTCGCAATTTGATGACGCTCAATAATATGATTGGTCGTACAATCCACTAATGCCGCCGCTATTTTTGTACCACCAATATCAACCGCTAAACAAATACTCATGCGATATCCTTCGTCGGTAATGCGTGAGCAATTGATGCAGTGGTCACTGCTTCTTTAAACCACTGACAAATATATTCAATACGGGTAATCGCTGAACCAACCGTGACGCAATTAGCACCAGCGGCTATCGCTTGAGCTGCCAATTCCGGTGAGTTATAACGCCCTTCAGCCATCACAAAATAGCCACGTTGATGTAAAGCCATCACTAAGGCTAAATCAGGCTGAATCGGAACATTCCCTCCGGTGTACCCCGATAATGTTGAACCAATAATATCGGCACCCAGCTGATGACACATATCACCATCCGCTAAATTCGCGCAATCCGCCATCACCAAACAGCCATGCTGATGAATCGCATTAATTAAGTTTGCCACGGTTTCAGGCCGTTGGCGTTGAGTACCATCGATAGCGATAATGTCAGCCCCCGCAGCGGCAAGATCGGCAACATCTTGTAAATATGGGGTAATTCTTACATCTGAATCAGTTAAATCTCGCTTAACAATCCCGATAATAGGCACATCAACATAAGGACGTGTTGCACATAAATTTGCAATCCCCTCTATACGTAGACCGGCAGCCCCACCTAAAACGGATGATTGCGCCATTGCTGATACCATCTCAGGCTGATCCATCGGGCTATCATCAATAGGCTGACAAGAAGAAATAAAACCATTATTGATGCGTGCAAGAAGGACTTGTGAATGCTGAACCATGATTGTTCGCTCCAAAAATATCAACGAGGTGAAGTTTGACTCCATACTGTCGTTATCATCGGAGTGATGCAACAATGAACTTTTTAAATAGCGATATATTGCACATTATTTGTCTAAAATAACCTCAGAATGGCGATATTAATCACACCAAAAACTAACTTTATTACTCAGCATATAACTCAAAAAAAATGAAAATATATCAATAAAAAAAGGCCACATCGAAATGTGGCCTCTTTATTATGGTTATATATAAATATGGTAATATTAATCTAATGCTTGGGTTGTTTTATACTTCTGCTGACGTGTATGCTCAGGATTATCACGTACCAATAAAGTATAAAGCATATCTAATACAAATAGTTGCGTTATTTTCGTGCCAATAGAATCACCTTGTAATTGACCCTGCCTATTGCCATTAATTAATACATGATCTGACAATTCTGCTAGCGGTGATAATGGGTTATGCGTCAAGGCAACCGTTATTGCACCACACGCTTTGGCTAATGCTAACGCTTTAATGGTTTCTTTTGATGTCCCTGAATGACTAATACCAATCGCAATATCTTCACTGCTCAATAGTGACGCTTTCATATACATAAAATGATTATTGGTTAACGCATCAACATCCAAACCAATACGCATTAATTTATTCTTAGCATCTTCTGCTGTAATACCCGATGAACCGACCCCAAAAAAATAAATCCGTTTTTGCTGTTGAAAAGCACGAGCAACCGCTTCTAATTCAGAAAAATCTAATAAATTTAATGTCTCACCTAATACATTATTGATCGTCTGCTGCAGTTTTCGACCTATATGTTCGGCGTTATCATCAGCCGTTAATTCAGTATCAAGCATATGCTTTTCAACATCATTAGGCGTTGCCACTTCAATCGCCAACTTCATTTTAAGATCTTGAAAACCTTTAAAATTAAGCACACGACAAAAGCGAATAATACTGGCTTCACCGACTTTGGCTTGTTGAGATAGTTCGGCAATTGAGAGTTCCGTAACACGCTGAGGTTGCGCTAATACATAATCAGCTATTCGACGCGCTGATGGTGTCAAACTATCGCGCAAACTGCCTAATGTATCTAAAATTTTACCCACTTGAATCGCGTCTATTGCTGTATTCATAGGTTATCCTTGCAATTCTTCAGCTTCGGTGACGATCTTTATCGTATTATCATTATGAAGTTTCACTCCAAAATCCAATCCAATGATCATTTCAACCTAAAATAGCGATAAAAAAATATTTTATAAATTTCAACTATCAATTAATAGCAATAGATCACAGTTTCCATTAAAAGCCCTAAAAGTCATTTGTTTTTTATTGCCAACCTAAATATCACTTCGTATGATACATCAACTCCAAAAATATTTATATTTGGAAGTAAAACTTCACAATAAGGATCTGAGACATGGAAAAGCTAACAGGTTTAATTGCAGCCCCTCATACGCCATTTTTAGCCAATGGTGAAATTGATTACGTCGCTATTGATGCAATTGCTCAGCATTTAATTGCCACCAATATTGTCGGTGCTTACGTCTTAGGAACAACTGGCGAAGGTATTCATTGTTCAGTTGCTGAACGTAAAACGGTTGCAGAACGTTGGGTACAAGCAAGTGCTGGTAAATTAAAGTTAATTATTCATACGGGTGCTTTAAGTATTGCCGATACCCTAGAATTAACCCGCCATGCTGATCAATTAGACATTTATGCGACTTCTGCTATTGGACCTTGTTTCTTTAAACCTAATAATGTTACCGATCTAGTTAACTATTGCAAAGCGGTCGCTGAAGCTGCGCCATCAAAAGGGTTTTATTACTACCATTCAGAAATGAGTGGCGTAACCGTTGATATGGAACAATTCTTAATTGCTGCTGATAAAGTAATTCCTAACTTATACGGGGTGAAATTTAATAGCACGAATTTATATGAATACCAGCGCTGTTTACGTGTTTGTGATAGTAAGTTTGATGTACCGTGGGGCGTTGATGAGCATTTCCCTGGCGCATTAGCGGTTGGCGCAATCAGTGCTGTGGGTAGTACTTATAATTATGCTGCACCACTTTATCACGACATGATTGATGCCTTTGCTAAAGGCGATCACCAAACTGTGATCAATAAAATGGACAATGTGATTGCACTGATTCGTGTCTTAGTTGAATATGGCGGTGTTGCGGCAGGTAAAACAGCAATGATGTTACATGATATTGATGCTGGCAATCCTCGTTTACCATTACGCACATTAACAACAGAACAAAAACAAGATGTTATCTGTAAAATGCGGGATGCTATTTTAGCAGCTTAAAAGCTATCGTGAACAAAAAAAGCCAGCAATTGTTTTGCTGGCTTTGTTATTATTTACAGTGTGAATCGATACGCGTGATTACAATTCAGTATCAATCGGCGTTGAGCGGTGACTATGCTCAATATAAAGCAATGTAATTGCAATTAAAGTGGTTAATGCTAATGGTAGTAATAATGAATATTGAGGTATGGTCTGCATAATAATCCCTCCCATTACTGCTCCACTGATTAATGAGCCCCACAAACACAGATATTGCATCAAGCGCTTTGGTTCGCCTTTACCTACAATCGCCAATGCCAATAATCGACCAATATTGACTAAATACCCAGTGGCATAAGTCAATGGTATCGCTTTTTCAATGGTTAAGCGCAAGGCAATATTTTGCATTCCCATGCCATAGCAAATAATAAAATTAACCACCAAAAAAGGCACATAGTATTGCATGATAGTTGCAAATAGCAGCACAATTGATACCGAGACCATAACTACACCACGGTAGAATCGATGACTGGATAATGCAATTAACTCGCCTGACATTGCCCCGATAATAAAGATACCTAATATGGCAATATAAACAGAAGCACGTGGGTAATCATGATAACTGAGCATCATCCCCATGTGGGTCGAGTTACCACTCATAAAAGAAGCAAACACCCCATCTTTAAGGTGTAAAAAACCAACTGAATCAACAACACCTGCTATAAACAATAACAAATATGGCATTAGTGATAAAAAGAACCGCCTTTCATTTAACATTTATTATTTATATCCGACTATATTTCCATATTATTACTATCAGTAACCCCTTAGCACTCTATCTATCGACATAGGCTATTTACTGTTATTACGCGCCATTGTAACCAAATATTTCGGCATGGCTAGCAACTTTAAATGATGAATAAAAATTACATTAAAAATGACAAATAGCGATAATTGATATTCTTATTAGTAATATAAATAATCTCTTTTCATTATGTTAATGTTTTTTACCTTATAAACAATAAGTTAAAACAATCACTTTCATAGAGTTAACAAATATTAGATCAAGCTATTATTTTAAAAATAAGAGAATAAATAGAGATAAAATGCAGAACAAAAAGAAGAAAATAACTATTGGGATATATAAACAATAATAAAGGTGGAATAACAAAATGTTAATTCACTGCTATTACACCTTTATATTTAACTAATTACGCATTCAACATATCAAGCGCAATCGCTTCGGCAACTTTAATGCCATCAATACCCGCAGATAAAATACCACCAGCATAACCTGCACCTTCACCACCAGGGTATAAACCTTTGGTGTTAATGCTTTGGTAATCTTTACCACGTTTAATTTGTACCGGTGACGAAGTGCGTGTCTCAACACCCGTTAGCATGCTATCGGCGTTTGAGAAACCTTTGATCTTTTTATTAAACGCTGGCAATGCTTCACGGATCGCTTCAATTGCATAAGCAGGCAAACTGGTGCTTAAATCTGTCAGTTTAACATTTGGCTTATAAGACGGCTCAACATCACCCATCTGACTGATCGTTTTACCCGCTAAGAAATCACCAACACATTGTGCAGGTGCATCATAGCTGCTACCACCAAGAACATAAGCATTACGCTCTAACTGACGTTGCAGAGCAATACCTTGCATTGGATCGTTTGCAAAGTCTTCAGGTGAAATACCCACCACAATCGCGCTGTTAGCATTACGCTCACTACGTGAATACTGACTCATACCGTTGGTTACCACAGACTCAAGCTCTGATGTTGCGGCAACAACTACCCCACCAGGACACATACAGAAGCTATACACTGAACGACCATTTTTACAATGGTGAACCAGTTTATAATCCGCGGCACCAAGTAATGGATGACCTGCATTTTTACCAAAACGGGCTGCATCGATCATTGCTTGCTTATGTTCAATACGGAAACCAACCGAGAACGATTGAGCTTCTAAATGAACACCTTTATCGTGCAACATCTTGAAAGTGTCACGCGCACTGTGACCAATGGCTAATGCCACATGCTTTGATGGAATCACTTCACCGGTTGATAATGTTACGCCAGTGACTTGATTATCATCAATATTAATTTCTTCAACGCGAGTTTCGAAACGAATTTCTCCGCCAAGTTCGATGATTTTACTGCGCATTTTTTCAACCATCGTCACCAGTTTATAGGTACCGATATGAGGCTTGCTAACATAAATAATTTCAGCTGGTGCGCCTGCTGCAACAAATTCTTGTTTAACTTTAAGGCCTAAGAAATGTGGATCTTTTACTTGGCTGTATAATTTACCGTCAGAGAACGTACCTGCGCCACCTTCACCAAATTGTACATTTGATTCTGTGTTTAGCTCACGTGTACGCCAAAAACGGAAAGTATCTTTGGCGCGCTCATGCACTGATTTTCCGCGCTCTAAGATAATAGGGTTAAAACCCATCTGCGCCAGAATAAGTCCAGTAAACAAACCACACGGGCCCATACCAATCACGATTGGACGTTCAGTTAAATCTTTAGGTGCTTGAGCAACATATTTATAGCTAGTATCTGGTGATGCTTTCACCTGATGATCGTTAGCAAATGTCGTTAATAATTGCTCTTCATCAACATCTTTCAAGGTGATGTCTAAAGTATAAATCAGATAGATATCATTCTTTTTACGGGCATCATAACCGCGTTTAAAAACGTGAATATCAACCAATTGATCTTTATTGATCGATAACTTGTTGATGACAAAATCATGTAAAGCGACTTCACTATGATCTAACGGTAATTTAACTTCATTAATACGTATCATTAAGTCCACTAACTCGATTGGGAATACAATAAAAAATATCTCGGAGAGAATAAATCCAGTCCTAATATGACTGATTTATACCTTAACTAAGTATTATCTCACAGACTTTAATGATTATCCCAATATTTGCAGTCATTCACGCCTAAAAGCTATCAATTAACAATAAAAACTATGTGTTTAAAATAAAAAAAGGCCTATACCGTATTGGCTAAATACGAGCATAAACCTTCTTTTATCCCTTAGGGTTTTCTTTACTGACGGTTATTTAACTAAACGACACGTACCAAAGGTTTGTGGATTATGAAAGTTTGGCGTAGGTGTTTTTGGATCTACCCAAGTCATCCAGCCCATATCCAACTTACCGTCAGCTTGTTGAGTAAACTCAGCCCGCATTAATGCACATAGCAATTGTGTTTGTTGTTTATTTTGCCATAGCGATAAATCGGTCAATGTCTGCAGTGGCAGTTTACCTTCAACAACATAGCCGTTATCGGTTAAACTTGCTTTAGTTTCTAAGCCTTTCCATGTCCAATTACTGTCTAATGATGCGCGCTTCTTATTCGCCATGTCATAACTCGCTTCTGCACTAAATACGCGCGCTTTAGGATCAATTTCCATGGTGTAATAACGGGATAAATTAGCATCTTTTGCGAGAAATATTTCAACCCGATCTGAATCTAAAATAGCACGCTCAGGATCAGTGCCAATCGCGACATTCGCATCCGTCACTGCGTATTGAAAATAGAGTGCATCTGCATTCCACACTGCTTTAAATGTTGTTGCTGGCGCAGGTGTATCACGCCAAGGAAAGGTAAAATCGGTTAACGCTTGGGCTGATGTCCACTCACCTTTATTAGCAACACCATCAATAACAGGAGCAACCTTGGCATGATTGATGTTATATACTGCAGCAACGGGTGTTCCTACAACCGATACTGCTGTTTCAGCAACCACATGGTAGCTTGTCATACTTGCAGTCACAGCAGCAGCTATGATGACTAACTTATTCATTATAATATCCTTATTTATCGTTTTTAGTTAATCCACAATGAATCAAAAAAAAGCCGACCTGACGAGCAAATCGGCTTGAAGTTACCTAGCTTTCACCAACTTACATTGACGTTATTTTTTTATTTATGACACTAAATCAGCAACGGCGGCGGCAGCTAATAAAAACGCCCCTGCACCGTAGTCAATATTATGTTCAAAGGCGACATCACGTGGATTGAACGCAGGTAATTGTACCCAACCCATCATGCCGTTATCGTGAATACAGGTTTGTAAGGCCGTCCATGAAGTCTTAACCACTGGCATGTAGATATCAGCGTCAAGGTGACCTTGCTTAATACCCCACGCTAAGCCGTAACAGAACAATGCGGTGGCACTGCTTTCTGGTGCAGGGAAATTTTCAGGATCGAGTAAACTTGTACGCCAAAAACCATCCGCTTGTTGATATTTAATCACTTCAGCAGCCAGTGAGGTAAATAGCGCCAGATACTTTTCACGCTGTGGATAATCGGCAGGCATACGCGCTAGTAAACGCGGCACGGCGGCTAATACCCAACCAATGCCACGACTCCAGAAGACTTTATTGCCGTTCGCTTCACGTAACTCGCCACCATTACCATCAGGAATATAACGGTAATCACGGTAGAACAGACCGGTTTCAGGATCGAGTAGGTGCTCAACTGAATCCCAAAATGCGGTGTTCATGTAATCAAGGTATTTAGCATCACCCGTACGTTGGGTTAATGCCGCAAATGCTGGCGGCGCCATAAATAATGAGTCACACCACCACCAATCTTTACGACCCGCTTGTGGGCTCTCAACCATAAGATCTAACGCTTTAATGGTTGGCTCTAACGCTTCAATTTGATCAATTAATGGATAAACATCAAGGTAGGCTTGGCAGCAAATATGATCATCAGCAAAACGATCATTTGGCCCAGGGCGAAAACCAGTATGGAGGGTATAATTCATTACCCCATCAAGATATTCATTATCATCCGTTGCTAGCCATGCCGCTGAAACACAAGACCAAAATACACCACGTTCCCAGTCAGTATCTTTAATAAAACGGGTTTTACCACTACGACGTACCACACTGCGAGTCTGGTTTTGTGCTTGGTAACGATAAACACGTTTCATTGCCGTTAAAATCGTTTCTTTTGAACCTAATGCTGCCATGATCTGCTCTCCTTAGCGTGCTAACCAACCACCATCAACGGCGATGGTGTAACCATTAATGTAATCACTTGCACTTGATGCTAAAAAGACCGCAGGCCCTTCAAGATCAGACGGTAATCCCCAACGATTAGCTGGAATACGCTCTAAAATTGCCGCGTTACGATCAGCATCGGCACGCAACGCTTCAGTATTGTCAGTCGCCATATAACCAGGGGCAATCGCATTGACATTAATCTTATGCTCAGCTAATTCAGTCGCTAATGCACGGGTTAGACCCATAACTGCTGATTTACTTGCGGTGTATGACGGTACGCGAATACCCCCTTGGAAAGATAACATTGAAGCGATATTGATGATCTTGCCGCCATTGCCTTGCTCAACAAAACGTTTAGCAACCGCTTGGGATAAGAAGAACAGGGTCTTTTGGTTAATGTTGATCACATCATCCCAATCACTTTCAGAGAATTTAAGCAGATCTTGACGACGAATAATGCCAGCATTGTTAATGAGAATATCAACATGCCCCATCACTTCTACCGCTTCTGCAACAATACTTTCAAGCTTATCTTGTTCCATTAAGTTAGCCGTAATGTAATGGAACTTACGTCCTAATGCTTCCACTTGTGCTTGGGTTTCAGGCGCTTCTTGATGACCAATACCCACGATATCCGCACCTGCTTTTGCAAGTCCTAGTGCCATGCCTTGGCCTAAACCTGTATTACAACCCGTCACAATCGCAACTTTACCGCTTAAATCAAACATATTCATTGAGTTCTATCCTTGTAAAGTAGCGCCAACGCTAGCGAGCACTACTTGCTAAATAAATTAACGCTTAACTGTCAAAAAGTAAGGCTTATTTAAGATCGCTCATCGCGACATGATCCATATCGTGGAAGGTTTGGTTTTCACCCACCATGCCCCAAATAAATGTATAAGACGCCGTACCAACACCAGAGTGGATTGACCAACTTGGACTGATCACCGCTTGTTCATTACGCACTACAATATGGCGCGTTTCTTGTGGCTCGCCCATGTAATGGAACACGATGTTGTCTTGGCTCATGTCAAAGTACAAATACACTTCCATACGACGTTCATGGGTATGACATGGCATGGTGTTCCACAAGCTACCCGCAGCCAGTTCCGTCATGCCCATTAATAGTTGGCAGGTTGGTAACACAGAAGGATGTAAGTATTTATAAATAGTACGAACGTTACAGTTTTCTTGGCTACCAATTTGCTCTGGAGAGGCTTCTTCACGGGTAATTTTACGGGTTGGGTAACTGTGATGAGCAGGGGCACAATTTAAGTAAAAACGCGCTGGTTGATCCGCAACCACACTTTCAAAACGAATATCTTGCGCGCCCATACCGACATAAATCGCTTCACGTGAACCAATTTCAAAGGTTTCACCATCAACAATCACTAAACCCGGTGCACCAATATTAATCACACCTAATTCACGACGTTGTAAGAAGTAATCAACCCCGATTTCTTTACCGCCTTCAAACACAATAGCCGCAGTAGTCGGTACGGCCGCACCGACAATAATCCGGTCGATATGGCTGTAAGTAAGGTTGATTTGACCTGCTTGAAACATATTTTCAATTAAGAACTGCTCACGAATACCCGCGGTATCTAATTGCTTGGCATGCTGACTATGAATTGGTTGACGAATTTCCATGAAAAACCTCTTAAATCATTACATTATTCACCACGCTTATATAAAGCGTAAATGATGACGAATTATTGTTGTTGATTCGATGATGGGTAATACCATTCACCGTCGATCACGGTTGCTTGAATTTCAAATTGACTATTAAGTACAGCAAAACTGGCGTTATACCCAGTTGCTATCGAACCTAATTGATGATCAATACCTAAATATTTTGCAGGCACCGCCGTTGCCATCTGAATAGCTTCCCATTCAGGAACATTGGCTAACAAAATCATATTGCGGATAGCTTGATCTAAACTGCAAGTGCTTCCCGCCAATGAACCATCATCAGTACGTGCTTCACCATTAGTGACGGTAACCATCTGCGCACCAAGTTGGTACTTACCATCATCAAGACCACCAGCACGCATGCAGTCGGTAATTAATGCCATGCCTTGGTAACCTTTGATGCGATAAGCCAATTCCATCATCACTGGGTGAACATGAATACCATCAGCAATCAGTTCAACTAACATATCGTGATAAAGCACTGCCCCAGCACAACCCGGTTCACGGTGATGTAAGCCACTCATACCGTTAAATAAATGCACCCCACAATCAGCACCATGGTGATGAGCTTGGGTCACTTGTTCAAAATTGGCATTAGTATGTGCAATCGAGGTTTTAATACCATTATCGGTTAACCATTGAATCGCTTCATTGGCACCATCATATTCAGGCGCAAGGGCTACACGCAATAATGAATCCGCCGCCACTTCTTTTAGTTCAGTTAAGGCTGCAATGGTTGGCGCGGTTAAATATTGGGTTGGGTGTGAACCACGGTGAGTCGCAGTGAAATAAGGTCCTTCAAGAAAGCTGCCTAATAACGTTGCGCCTTGTTGTTGTGGCTGCTCACAGTAATTACGCACCACCTGTAAAGCTGAAACAATATCCTGCCACGGTGCGGTAACGGTTGTTCCAACCCATGCCACTACGCCTGTAGCAGGCAATGCTTGGGCGATAGTTTGTAAAGCTGCTGGCGTTGCATCCATAACATCAGCGCCTGCACGGCCATGAATATGAATATCAATAAAGCCAGGGACTAATGTTTGACCGTCTAATTCAATCACTTCACAATCAGAAGGTCGGCTATCAATAACGCATTCAACCTTACCGTTATTCACCACCACATAATGGTTATAGCGAATTCCCGTTGGGGTGAATATACGTTGGGGATGAAGAGCAAAGCGCATAATTACAGTCCGTCTTCACATTCAAGTTCAGTCGATTGCGTCATCATGCTATTAAGCTCACGACGCATGTCTTTCATGCATGACATACCAATATCAAGCAGCGTATCAACAAGATCAGTTAAGTCAGCATCATCACGCTCAAAAGCAGCGTTAGCAATCATTGGTAAATTAGCACCACCAATCAATTCAACGTTAGGTGTATCCATCACTATTGCTAAGGCGCGATTAGCAGGAGAACCACCAGGGATATCAGTTAGAAACAACACCCCATCGCCACTATCCACATCTTTCGCTGCTTGGCGTAAAGCTTGTTCTAGTTCATCGGTAGACATGGTTTCAACAAAATCCACATATGTCATTTGCTCTTGCTCACCAGCAATAGCGCGAACAGCCGATTCCATCCCTGATGCAAAGTTAATATGACCTGAAACAACGATACCAATCATGATTCTTTCCTTGAAAATAAGGGGGCGCGATGTCCCCCTTGATATTATTGATAGTGACAACCATCGC
>SAMEA5043655__coassemble_111_pt1 | contig 18726 bp, 14 predicted proteins | sample SAMEA5043655__metabat2_low_PE_001 | metagenome-assembled genome bin SAMEA5043655 (sample SAMEA5043655) | Gadus morhua
ACCTTACGGTCCCTTTTTTATTGGCATAATAATCAACAGAGTAATTTATTAATTATTATCAATACAATAGCTATAACCTGCCATGCGACTCACCACCCAACCTATAACCAATACCGCCACAGTTGGCAAAATCCAGCCAGCATAATAATGATATAGCGGTAAATAGGCCGTTAGCATATTATCAACCGCGGTTGGCATCACGCCCAAAATATGTGCTGCATCAATACAACCAAATGCCGTTGCCGTTGCCACAACCGTTAACACTGCCGCTTGAGATAATTGATGACGCAACGGAGCAATCAATAACAGCGCAATCGCTATTGGGTGTAGTGCAACCACAACCGGTAACGTCACTTCTAATAACTGCGCCAAACCAACATTGGCAATCAAACCTGATAACACCATAATCACCCACACACTTTTAGGGTAAGTGACTTTACTAAAACTGCGGCTGTAAAATTCACTGCCGGCGGTAGTAACACCAATCGCGGTAGTCAAACATGCCAACACCAACACTGAACCCAAAATCATAGTGCCAAAAGCACCAAAATGCGCGTTGGTAAAGGCAGTAAGAATTTCACCGCCGTTTGCAAAACCCGTACCTAAATTAGCACTGGTTACGCCAATATATGCCAATGATAAATACACTAACGCCATCGCTGTGGCATACATTAACGCGGCAATAAACGTATATTTCGCAATCGCTTTCGGACACTTAACGCCCATCCCTTCAATTGCTTTAAAAATCACCCAACCAAAACCAATCGAGCCCAGCGCATCCATGGTCATGTAACCCTGAGTCATGCCCTCAGCCATTGCCCCCGTCGCATAAGGACCAGATGCTACTTCAACCTGACCTGATGGATATAACACGGCGACTACAGCCATAATGGTTAAAATAGTCAGCAATACTGGTGTCAGCCATTTACCTAACGTATCAACTAACTTGCCTGGGTATAACGAAAATAAAATTGCCGCTAAACAGAACACCGCTGAAAAAGGAATTAAGCCACTGTCACCAATAAACGGTGCCAAACTAAATTGATACGCAACTGTAATTGTACGCGGAATAATAAATGCAGGGCCAATAACAATAAACAGCACGACCCAGAAACCCGTAGCTAATGGTTTGGGTAATGCTGCGGTTAAATTATCAGAGCCCCGCACCCAAGCCACAATCACTAATGCTATTGCAGGTAAACCGACCCCTGTTAATAAAAACCCCGCCATACCACTAAGAAAGTTATCTCCGGCTTGATAGCCTAAATAGGGAGGGAAAATTAAATTGCCAGCACCTAAGTACATGGCGAATGTCATGAAGCCTAAGGCGGCGATATTGCGGGCACTTAACATAGTATTCCTTGGTAATTACTTTTAGCTTGGAGAAAGCGAGACGGGAAGTGATGGAATTTATCCTGCCGGCTTGCTCACAAGCTGACAGAAAAATGGGTATGGCTGTCAGCCCTGAATGAGATTCAGAGAGAGCAAGAGCTGTGAAGTAGCAATCGACGATGTGCTATCAGCAACCACTGATGGAATGAAGCAAGATACAATAGTATTTACGATAGAATTTTTCATATTTGCCTCCCTCAAACCAACAGACCACGAATATCGTAGCGAATGCGCTACCTAATGGTTATGTTATAAACGCTGAAGGGATACAATTACAAGAGCCAAAATAAAATAAGTGGAATGGCGTAACCTTTATCCACCAAGCAGTCATATACACTGCTTTTCGATCTTAAAATCAGAATAAACAACCAAACCAAATTAAACAATTTATTAACATTAATCACCTGATGTCTAATTATCACATCACAAACATCATTTATTGGTTACAGTTCAAACTATAATTTGGCAACATTTGCTCAATCAAATAACAGCAGACATAAAAAAAGAAGCCAATGGCTTCTTTTTTTTATTCAATTATCAGCGAACAATTAAAGTTCAATACCAATGTTACTGATTGGCTGATCGCGCAATTCAGCACGTAAATCTTTGATCAAGTCAATATCACGACTTTCCGCTTCTTTTAATGCACGGAAAATTTCCCACTGAGTATCCCACTCAGCGCATACTGCTTCATTTTGTTTTTGATTTTCGTTAGTGATTTCAATGCCTGACTGAGCAGACTCTAAATCAGCCACCGTTTCAGCGGATAAAGCACTTAACTTAACCACAGTTTCCATCATCAAATCACGATCCAACATTGCATGTAGAAGATCCGCTAATGCAACACAAGCATCAATCGCAGGACGAACAGCATATAGATCGTAATCGTTTTCACTTGGTACCATGTCTTCTAACTTTTCAAGCTGGCTTTCAAAGTTGATTTTGGCATTTTTAACCGTGAGGATCTCCCACACACTGTCTAAGATCACTCGGTAACGTTGACCATCTGTAAACTGTGTTTCTGCACAGAAAAAAGCGTAATTCGGATACATACGCTCACATAACGACACCATAAAAGTCAGATGTTGCCAAGGTTCTAATTTTTCTAAACGTAACTGGATTGGATTCTTAAGCATGGGATAATCTACAGTAGTGATTTAGGTGGAAGTTTACTTGATAAACGAATGCTACAAAAGGAAAAGCATGATCAAAGTTAAGATCGTTTCTCGCCAACAGCAGCGTTATGTACAATTACTGACTGACGCTAAACTGCCAAACTTGGAAATTACAGAGGATCCACAGCAAACAACGGTGCTAATTGCGGATCCACCATTGATCGCAACGAGCATCAATAATTATCCCCATTTACAGTGGCTACAATCTACTTATGCTGGTGTTGATGCCCTGATTAAACCCAATTTAAGACAAGATTATCAACTGACTAATATTCGCGGGATCTTTGGCCCTTTGATCGCTGAATATGTTATTGGTCAGATCCTTAACCACCAGCGCCATTTCTCTCGCTATGCTTTACAGCAACAGCAGCACCAATGGCAACCGCACCCCTATCAATCTGTCACTGGCAAAACCATGGTAATTGTTGGCACTGGCACCATCGGTCAGCATCTAGCGAAGGTTGGCGCGGTATTTGGCTGCCATATCATTGGCGTTAATCGCAGTGGTATCTCTGCCAGCGCTGATTTTCAGCAAACTTATGCCATCACAGCCTTAAATACTGCACTTACTCAAGCTGATTATGTTATTTCCATTTTACCTGCGACTGCTGACACTAATGATCTTTTTGATCAAGATCGCTTTAGTCATTGCAAAAATACGCTATTTTTTAACGTCGGTCGTGGTAATGCTGTTGATGAGCAAGGACTATTAACAGCACTTAAGCAACGGCATATTAGCCATGCTTTTATTGATGTGTTCAAAACAGAGCCACTTACAACAGATCATCCATTTTGGCACCATCCTAAGATCAGTATAACCCCACATATCGCCGCTGAAAGCTTTCCAGAACAAGTAACTAGTATATTTAAAACTAACTATCATCGCTTTCAACAACGCCAACAACTTAACTATCTCATTGATTTTAAAAGAGGTTACTAATAGGTTAGACCACTAACTATTAATCCGTTTCGGCATTTACATTACAGTAACAATAATGATCTTAGCAGGATCCTGCTCGGCCTTACTACTTTTCCCTCGTCCTCATAAAATAATAATCAAAAAAAAACCATACCGAAACGGTATGGTTTTTTATCAACCTTAAGCTTCAATACACCGTTTACAGTGTATTTATAAAGCAATGGTTATTTATGGTACGGCTTTGATAGCTCATGTACAGCATCAACAAACACACCCGCATTTTCAGGCGGTACGTCAAGATGAATACCATGACCTAAGTTAAATACGTGGCCAGTACCTGTATCACCAAAACCTTCTAAGATAGTGGCGACTTCTTGGCGAATACGCTCAGGTTGAGCATACAATACCGATGGATCCATATTGCCCTGAAGCGCAACTTTATCACCCACACGACGTTTAGCATCGCTAATATCAATCGTCCAATCTAAGCCAATCGCATCACAACCCGTCGCTGCAATTTGCTCTAACCACATGCCACCATTTTTAGTAAATAGCGTCACTGGTACACGACGACCATCATTCTCACGAATTAAGCCATCAACAATTTTATGCATATAACGTAGTGAGAACTCATTGTAATCACGAGGGGTTAATACACCGCCCCACGTATCAAATACCATTACCGCTTGCGCACCGGCTTTGATTTGAGCATTTAAGTACTCAATCACACTATCAGCCAACTTATCTAGCAATAGGTGTAATGTTTGAGGCTCGGCATACATCATCTTTTTGATCTTAGTGAAAGCTTTAGAGCTACCACCTTCAACCATGTATGTCGCCAGTGTCCATGGACTACCAGAGAAACCAATTAATGGCACTTCACCTTGCAAATCATGACGAATTTGGCGAACGGCATTCATTACATATTGCAATTCACCTTCTGGATCAGGGATACCAATACGCTCAACGTCAGCTTTACAGGTAATTGGATGACTAAATTTAGGCCCTTCACCAGCTTCGAAATAAAGTCCTAATCCCATTGCATCAGGAATGGTTAAAATATCAGAAAATAAAATCGCTGCATCCAATGGAAAACGCTTCAAAGGCTGGAGCGTAACTTCACTGGCTAATTCAGCATTTTTACATAGCGACATGAAGTCACCAGCAACACCACGTGTCGCACGATACTCAGGTAGGTAACGGCCAGCCTGACGCATCATCCATACAGGTGTGCAATCTACGGGCTGCTTTAGCAATGCACGTAGGTAGCGGTCATTCTTTAATTCGCTCATTTGAGACTCCACGGGTTAATTCTGCGCCATATTGTAGCACTCATTAATCTTAACAACCGAGTGCAATTGTTCGACAGCCTTTGATTAATAAGTCTCGTTTTGATCATTTAATTCTAAAACAGTGTCGATAAGTTGCCGAGCAATCGTTCCGACAGGAGCAACCTCAGGCAATTGTTCAGCTGTCGCCCATATCGCATCGGTCAGTTCTTCATAATCAGGCTTAATTTCACCACCAGCATAATCGGCGGTAAACCCTAGCATCAAATTAGACGGAAATGCCCACGGCTGACTATCAAAATAACGAATATTTTTAACCGTTATCCCTGTTTCTTCTAGTACTTCACGCGCGACACATTGCTCAGCCGTTTCACCCGGTTCAATAAACCCTGCAATCACGGTATACATACCGGTTTTATGGCGAGGATGCTGCGCCAATAACAATTGGTTACCTCTGCGAACGGCCACAATGATACAAGGCGATACGCGTGGATAATGGATACTGTCACAACTTGAGCAATGCATCGCTAACACATTGGCATCTAATTGCAGCTTATGCCCACAATGACAACAAAAGCGCTGGCTTTGCATCATATATGCTAATTGAATGGCTCTACCTGCTAATGCAAACAGCGCACTATCACCTGAAAGTAATAGTCTTAAGCTAAAGAAACTCGCGTCATCAAAATCGGTTTCTGCAACCAACCAATACACAGGTATTGTATTAAAATACCCCACAATACGTTTAGTCACAGTACTACAAATAAGCTGTTCACTTGAACATAAAGGCAAACAGCCGTTTTGTAACAATAACTTGCCATTTCTAATCACACACCAATAAGCCTGATTCTCATTTTTTAACATTTTTATTACTTTCATCCTTGCAGCAGCGTAAATTTACTGGCAATCTAATCTTGAAACGGAATATTTATCCGAAATCATATCTCTTATATCAAGAGCCGGATCGCACAAGCATCCAAATTAAGATGCTGATAGATCATGAGGATGTGCTCATGCTAAGTAAATTTGAACAAGTTAAAAAAGAATGGGGCGGCCATAACGATGTTATTGATCAATGGCTAATGATGCGCCAACAACTACTGATCGATTACTGTAAGCTAATCGGTATCACTCCCAATGATGATAATCGTCATCTACCTACCGCGTCCAAACTATGTTTGTTTAGTGAAGATCTCGTCGATTATATTTCAGCGGGTCACTTCAAGATTTACGATAACGTAATGGCACGCTGGCATCAAACAGGCTTTTCTCCAACAGAAGAAATGTCTGCACTTTATGCAAAAATCACCCTAACCACCGAACCCTTATTAAATTTCAATGATCGCTATGGTGCCATCAATGATAATGATCCATTAGAGACTCTTGATGATGATTTATCGCAGATGGGTGAACTCATGGAATCTCGGTTCGCGCTAGAAGATAAGTTGATTGAATTAATCAGTGATAGCCTTGCTTGCCCGCCAGGGGCTTAACGTCTTGGTGTAATAACAACTACACTTATTATTGTGGCAGTTTATTGCTGCCACCTCTTCCTTATGTCCTAATAAATCTATCACCTCGCACCTCGCACCTCGCACCTCGCAGGATCATTTTTCCCACTTTCTAACTAAACCCTAAACTAAACCTCAAATCGCAGCCAATAAAAAAGGCACCCCGAAGGATGCCTTTTAGAATCAGTCACGCCAAGAATTAATTCTCGTCGTTAAGACCTGCATTCAATAGTGCCGCTAAGTCTTGAGAGGCTTGCTCTGCATCAACTTGTGGTGCTACTGGCTCCAGTTCAACATTACGTTGATTCTGACGACGTAGGTGGTAAGAGAAACCTGTACCCGCTGGGATCAAACGACCCACGATTACGTTCTCTTTCAGACCACGAAGCTCATCACGCTTACCAGAAACAGCTGCTTCTGTTAGTACGCGAGTTGTTTCCTGGAACGATGCTGCTGAGATGAATGACTCAGTCGCAAGCGATGCTTTAGTAATACCTAGTAAGTCACGAGTGAAGCTTACTAATGTCTTACCTTCAGCTTCAAGCTGACGGTTAGCAATCGTTACGCGAGAGAATTCAACTTGCTCGCCTTCTAGGAAATCAGAGTCACCAGAAACAGTGATAGTTACCTTACGTAGCATTTGACGAATGATAGTCTCAATGTGCTTATCATTAATCTTAACGCCTTGTAGACGGTAAACTTCCTGAACTTCGTTAACGATGTATTCTGCTACTGCGTGAACACCACGTAGACGTAGAATATCGTGCGGAGTTTCTGGACCATCGGCAATTACGTCACCCTTCTCAACTTTTTCACCTTCGAAAACGTTAAGTTGGCGATGCTTTAGGATCATCTCTTCGTACGGCTGACCATCAGTTGGCGTGATAATTAAACGACGCTTACCTTTAGTCTCTTTACCGAACGATACTGCACCAGTAATTTCAGCCAAGATAGCTGGTTCTTTAGGCTTACGCGCTTCGAACAAGTCAGCTACGCGTGGTAGACCACCCGTGATATCTCGGTTACCACTAGATTTCTGTGGAATACGAGATAATGTATCACCGATACCAACCATTGCGCCGTCATCAAGCTGAACAATCGCCTTACCTGGTAGGAAGTATTGAGCTGGCATATCAGTACCAGGGATCATTACATCGTTACCATCAGTATCAACAAGTTTGATAGCTGGACGCATATCTTTACCTGCTGCTGGACGTGCTGCTGGATCAGTTACTTCGCTTGAAGATAGACCTGTTAGATCATCTGTTTGACGAGAAACTGTTACGCCATCAATCATATCAACGAACTGGATACGACCAGCCACTTCAGTGATGATTGGCATGGTGTGAGCTTCCCAGTTTGCTACTGTTTCACCAGCAACAACCTCGGCGCCATCACCTTTAGTTAGCAACGTACCGTAAGACAGTTTGTAGTTCTCTTTCGTACGACCAAGCTTATCAATGATGCTTAGCTCAGATGCACGAGAAGTAATTACAAGCTTACCAGCGTTGTTAGTTACGAACTTCGCATTATGCAGCTTCATAGAACCAGTAGTTTTCACTACGATCTTATTATCTGCTGCTGCTGCTGATGCCGCACCACCGATGTGGAACGTACGCATTGTTAGCTGTGTACCAGGTTCACCGATAGACTGCGCTGCAACAACACCTACTGCTTCACCTGAGTTGATCAGGTGACCACGAGCAAGGTCACGACCGTAACAGAACTTACAACAACCGAAATCGTTTTCACACGTTACTACAGAACGTACTTTAACTTGGTCAACAGAGTTTGATTCTAGAATCTCACACCACTTCTCATCAAGAAGCGTATTACGTGGTGCTAGAACTTCTTCTGTACCAGGAAGTAGAACGTCTTCAGCAACAACACGACCTAGAACACGATCACCTAGTTGTTCCTTAACATCACCACCCTCGATTAGAGGCATCATGGTGATACCAGCGTAAGTACCACAGTCATCTGCTGTAATAACTACGTCTTGCGCAACGTCTACTAGACGACGCGTTAGGTAACCGGAGTTCGCTGTTTTAAGTGCCGTATCCGCTAGACCCTTACGAGCACCGTGAGTAGAGATAAAGTACTGGAGTACGTTTAGACCTTCACGGAAGTTCGCAGTGATCGGCGTTTCGATGATTGAGCCATCCGGCTTAGCCATCAGACCACGCATACCCGCCAACTGACGAATCTGTGCAGCAGAACCACGCGCACCAGAATCGGCCATCATGTATACACTGTTGAACGATTTTTGCTGTTCTTCTTCGCCGTCACGGTTAATAACAGTTTCAAAAGACAGGTTATCCATCATCGCTTTAGCAACTTGTTCGTTAGCTGTAGCCCAGATATCGATAACTTTGTTATAACGTTCACCAGCAGTTACAAGACCTGACTGGAACTGTTCTTGAATTTCAGCAACTTCTGCTTCAGCTTCAGCGATCTTAGTGTACTTAGCCGCAGGTACAACCATATCGTCGATACCAACAGACACACCAGAAAGTGCCGCATAAGCAAAACCTGTGTACATAATTTGGTCAGCAAAGATAACAGTATCTTTCATGCCCAGCTTACGGTAACAAGTGTTAAGAAGCTTAGAAATCTGCTTCTTACCTAGTGCTTCAGTGTTTACAAGGCTAAATGGCAGACCTTTAGGAACGATAGGCCATAGCATTGCACGACCAACAGTAGTATCAACAAGTTGAGTATTCTCAACAAAGTTACCCTGTTCGTCTTTCACAAATTCGGTAATACGTACTTTAACGCGAGCATGTAGCTCTGCGTTTTTAGTAACATATGCTTTCTCAGCTTCCGCTGGTCCAGCAAGGTACATACCTTCACCTTTCGCGTTGATTTTCTCACGCGTCATGTAGTAAAGACCCAATACAACGTCCTGAGAAGGTACGATGATCGGATCACCTGATGCTGGTGAAAGGATGTTGTTGGTAGACATCATCAAAGCACGTGCTTCAAGCTGCGCTTCTAGAGTCAATGGCAAGTGAACCGCCATCTGGTCACCATCGAAGTCGGCGTTGTATGCCGCACACACTAGTGGGTGAAGCTGAATCGCTTTACCTTCGATAAGGATTGGTTCAAACGCCTGAATACCAAGACGGTGCAATGTAGGTGCACGGTTTAGCATTACTGGGTGTTCACGAATAACTTCGTCTAGGATATCCCAAACAATCGCTTCTTCGCGCTCAACCATCTTCTTAGCAGCTTTGATTGTCGTCGCAAGACCACGAGTCTCTAGCTTGCCATAGATGAATGGCTTAAATAGCTCAAGTGCCATCTTCTTAGGAAGACCACACTGATGCAAACGTAAGTATGGACCTACGGTGATAACAGAACGACCTGAGTAGTCAACACGCTTACCAAGCAAGTTCTGACGGAAACGACCCTGCTTACCTTTGATCATGTCAGCCAAAGATTTCAGAGGACGCTTGTTAGAGCCTGTGATAGCGCGGCCACGACGACCGTTATCTAGCAATGCATCAACAGATTCCTGCAGCATACGCTTTTCGTTACGTACGATGATATCAGGAGCAGCCAGGTCAAGTAGACGCTTCAGACGGTTGTTACGGTTAATAACACGACGGTAAAGATCGTTAAGATCTGAAGTCGCGAAACGGCCGCCGTCTAGTGGTACCAACGGACGAAGATCCGGCGGTAAAACTGGCAGTACAGACAGGATCATCCACTCAGGGTTGTTTCCAGACTGTAGGAATGCTTCAACCAATTTAAGACGCTTGGTTAATTTCTTACGCTTGGTTTCAGAGTTAGTTTCTTCTAGCTCTTCACGCATGTTTTCGATTTCAGCATTTAGGTCCATGTTGCCTAAAAGTGCTTTAACCGCTTCTGCGCCCATCTTCGCGTCGAACTCGTCGCCCCACTCTTCAAGTGCATCCAAGTACTGCTCTTCAGAAAGCAGTTGGCTACGCTCAAGGTTGGTCATACCAGGTTCGATGACTACATATGATTCAAAGTAAAGTACACGTTCGATATCACGTAATGGCATGTCCATTAACAAACCGATACGAGATGGTAGTGACTTTAAGAACCAGATGTGGGCAACAGGTGAAGCAAGCTCAATGTGACCCATACGCTCACGGCGTACTTTAGTCTGAGTAACTTCAACACCACATTTTTCACAGATCACACCACGGTGCTTCAGGCGCTTGTACTTGCCACAAAGACACTCGTAGTCTTTTACCGGGCCAAAGATACGTGCACAGAAAAGACCGTCACGCTCAGGCTTGAAGGTACGATAGTTGATTGTTTCTGGCTTTTTAACTTCACCAAAAGACCATGAACGGATCATGTCAGGTGAAGCTAGACCGATTTTGATAGCATCAAATTCTTCGGTCTTATGTTGTGCTTTCAGAAACTTAAGTAAGTCTTTCACATTCGGCTCCTGTGAGGAGTTGACCCATAAAGGCGCCAGGACTACTGGCGCCTTCATATTTATACCGGAGTAACTAATAAGTATAGGTGACTAACCCAAGCTTATTTGTCTTCCAGCTCGATGTTGATACCCAACGAGCGGATTTCTTTCAACAATACGTTGAATGATTCCGGCATACCAGGTTCCATACGATGATCACCGTCAACGATGTTTTTATACATCTTCGTACGGCCGTTAACGTCATCTGACTTAACGGTTAGCATTTCTTGAAGGGTGTAAGCTGCGCCATATGCTTCAAGCGCCCATACTTCCATCTCACCGAAACGCTGACCACCGAACTGAGCTTTACCACCCAGCGGCTGCTGAGTAACAAGGCTGTAAGAACCGGTAGAACGGGCGTGCATCTTGTCATCAACCAAGTGGTTCAGTTTAAGCATGTACATGTAACCAACAGTTACAGGACGCTCAAATGCATCACCAGTACGGCCATCAAACAACTTCAGCTGGCCAGACGTTGGAAGATCACCAAGTTGTAACAACTCTTTGATAGATGATTCTGGACAACCATCAAATACAGGCGTTGCAATTGGTAGACCTTTACGAAGGTTTTGTACAAGTGTACGTACTTCGTCGTCTGATAGTTCAGCAATGTCAACCTTCTGGCGAGTATCACCAAGATTGTAAACACGTTGTAGGAAGTTACGGAACTTATGTAACTCCTGCTGTTCTTTCAGCATATCGTTAAGCTTGTCACCGATACCTTTCGCCGCAAGACCTAGGTGAGTCTCGAGGATCTGACCGATGTTCATACGTGACGGTACACCCAATGGGTTTAGCACGATATCAACAGTCTGACCTTTTTCATCGTATGGCATGTCTTCAACAGGGTTAATCTTAGAGATTACACCCTTGTTACCGTGACGACCTGCCATCTTATCACCAGGTTGAATGCGACGACGAACAGCTAGGTATACTTTAACAATCTTAAGTACGCCAGGTGCTAAGTCATCACCCTGAGTGATTTTACGACGTTTAGTTTCAAACTTCTTATCGAACTCAGCTTTCAGTTCATCATACTGTTCTGCAAGCTGTTCCAATTGGTTCTGTAAAGATTCGTCGTCAAGCGTTTGTGCAAACAACGTATCGCGGTTCATTGTAGAGATTTTCTCTTCGCCGTAACCTGCAGATAGTAGAAGCGTACGTACACGAGCAAGAAGACCACCCTCAAGGATCTGGAATTCTTCTGTGATGTCTTTCTTCGCTTCTTTCAGCTGCATCTCTTCAATTTCAAGAGCACGCTTGTCTTTCTCAACGCCATCACGAGTAAATACTTGTACGTCAATGATCGTACCAGTAACACTACCAGGAACACGTAGAGATGAATCTTTAACGTCAGAAGCTTTTTCACCAAAGATAGCTCGTAGAAGCTTCTCTTCAGGCGTCAGTTGTGTTTCACCTTTAGGGGTTACTTTACCAACTAGGATGTCGCCACCCTTCACTTCTGCACCAATGTAAACGATACCTGATTCGTCCAACTTAGAAAGCGCTGCTTCACCCACGTTAGGGATATCGGCAGTGATTTCTTCAGAACCCAGCTTCGTATCACGCGCCACACAAGAAAGCTCTTGAATGTGGATAGTGGTGAAACGATCTTCCTGAACTACACGCTCAGAAACTAAGATGGAGTCTTCGAAGTTGTAACCGTTCCAAGGCATGAACGCGATACGCATGTTTTGACCAAGCGCTAGCTCACCAAGGTCTGTTGAAGGACCATCAGCAAGAACATCACCACGTGCTACTGGCTCGCCAGGTAGTACAGTTGGACGCTGGTTAATACATGTGTTCTGGTTAGAACGAGTGTATTTAGTTAAGTTGTAGATATCGATACCGGCTTCACCAGGAATCAATTCGTCTTCGTTAACTTTGATAACGATACGAGAAGCATCTACAGACTGAACTTGGCCGCCACGTTTAGCAACAGCAGTTACACCTGAATCAACACCAATTTGGCGTTCGATACCAGTACCAACTAATGGCTTATCAGCACGAATAGTCGGTACGGCCTGACGTTGCATGTTCGCACCCATAAGGGCACGGTTAGCATCATCGTGCTCTAGGAACGGGATTAGAGATGCCGCCACAGATACAACTTGGTTAGTTGCAACGTCCATGTATTGAACATGGTCGCGTGGGTGCAAACCTGAATCGCCTTTCTGACGAGCAGTGATCAATTCGTCAGCAAAAGAACCATCTTCGTTAAGCGCGGCGTTTGCCTGTGCAATAACGTATAGACCTTCTTCAATTGCTGATAGGTATTCGATGTGATCCGAAACTTTTCCGTCTACAACTTTACGGTAAGGTGTTTCCAAGAAACCGTAAGGGTTACAACGCGCAAATACAGATAGCGAGTTGATTAGACCGATGTTTGGACCTTCAGGAGTTTCGATAGGACATAGACGACCGTAGTGAGTCGCGTGTACGTCTCGAACCTCAAAACCAGCACGTTCACGAGTCAGACCACCTGGACCAAGCGCCGAGATACGACGTTTGTGAGTAACTTCTGACAACGGGTTGTTCTGGTCCATAAACTGTGACAATTGAGAAGAGCCAAAGAACTCTTTCACTGCCGCAGAAATAGGCTTCGCGTTGATTAAGTCCTGAGGCATGATTGCATCAAGATCGCCTAAACTTAGACGTTCTTTAACAGCACGCTCAACACGAACTAGACCTACACGGAATTGGTTTTCAGCCATTTCGCCAACAGAGCGAATACGACGGTTACCAAGGTGGTCGATATCATCAACCTCGCCTTTACCGTTACGGATATCGATCAACTTCTTCATCACTTCAATGATGTCTTCGTTGCTCAAGATACCAGGACCAGTTATTTCTTCACGAAGAAGAGAACTGTTGAACTTCATACGACCAACAGCAGAAAGATCGTAACGATCTTCTGAGAAGAACAAGCTTTCAAATAATTGATCAGCTGCTTCACGTGTTGGTGGCTCGCCAGGGCGCATCATACGGTAGATTTCTACCAATGCACTTAGACGGTCAGTACTGTTATCCACACGTAGTGTGTCTGACATGTACGGGCCATGGTCTAAATCGTTCGTAAATAGAACTTCAATCGACTTATGACCAGCCTGAGATAGAAGTGCTAACGCTTCCAAGCTTAATTCTTGGTTAGCTGTAACAATCAGTTCGCCAGTTTCTTCGTTGATGTAATCGCGCGCGGCAATTTTACCAACGATATATTCAACAGGTACTTCGATACTATCAATGCCATCTTTCGCCAGTTGACGAATATGACGAGCAGTGATACGACGACCTTGCTCTACGTAAACTGTACCGTTTGCTTCGATATCAAAGCTTGCAGTTTCGCCACGTAAACGCTCAGGTACTAACTCCATAACTAAAGACTTACCACGAACTTCGAAATTAATCTTCTCGAAGAACATGTCAAGAATCTGTTCAGTTGTGTAGTTAAGTGCGCGAAGGATAATAGACGCAGGTAGTTTACGACGACGGTCGATACGTACGAAAACATTATCCTTAGGATCGAACTCGAAATCCAACCATGAACCACGGTAAGGGATTACACGAGCGTTATATAACACTTTACCTGAGGAGTGGGTTTTACCCTTATCGCTGTCAAAGAATACACCAGGACTACGGTGCAGCTGAGATACGATAACCCTCTCGGTACCGTTAATAACGAATGTACCGTTATCTGTCATGAGCGGAATTTCGCCCATGTAAACTTCTTGTTCTTTAATGTCTTTTACGGTGCCAGCCGGCGCGTCACGATCATACATGACCAGACGTAGCTTCACGCGTAGTGGAGCAGAATAAGTTACGCCACGAATTTGACATTCTTTGACATCGAAGACCGGCTCACCGAGACGATAGCTAACGTATTGCAGCTCGGAATTACCATTATAGCTCTGGATTGGAAAAACAGAGCGAAAGGCAGCTTCTAGACCGTAATGCCCTTCAGGATCCTGCTCGATAAATTTTTGAAAAGAATCAAGCTGGATCGATAGCAAGTATGGTGCATCCAACACTTGTGGACGCTTACCAAAATCCTTACGGATACGCTTTTTCTCGGTATAAGAGTAAACCATAGGTTCCTCAGATCGCTGATAAGTGATCCAAACTACCCCATATCACATGCGGGGGTAGTGACTAATCGTTGTTTTTATAGTAGGAATATTCCAATAAAACTAGAATATTTTTTACGCAGACAGTGGATACAAAACAAGGTAAAAATACCACCGGTCTATAGCGCAAAAAGGCCGGTGGCATTTTTGCCACCAGCCAATAGCCATAAAAGGCTATGAAATCAAATAATAATTATTTAACTTCAACAGAAGCACCAGCTTCTTCTAATTGAGCTTTAAGAGCTTCAGCTTCAGCTTTATCTACGCCTTCTTTAACAGCAGCAGGAGCGCCGTCAACTACAGCTTTAGCTTCTTTAAGGCCTAGACCAGTTGCGCCACGTACAGCTTTGATAACTTGTACTTTGTTTGGACCGCAAGAAGTTAGGATAACGTCGAATTCAGTTTGCTCTTCAGCTTCAACAGCTGCGCCGCCTGAAACTACTGCAGCAGCAGCAGAAACACCGAATTTCTCTTCCATAGCTTCGATAAGCTCAACAACTTGCATTACAGACATTTCTGCAACTGCGTCTAGGATTTGCTCGTTAGTGATAGACATAACAATTCTCTTTTAAAGTCAACAATAAATTTAAATAGCAATCAGATAAAGTGCGGCAATTAAGCTGCAGCTTCTTCTTTCTGATCACGTACAGCCGCGATAGTACGTACAAGTTTACCAGCAGACGCTTCTTTCATGCACATCATTAGGCGTGCGATAGCTTCGTCGTAAGTTGGTAGAGTTGCTAGTACATCAGCGTTGGCAATAGCGCCTTCGAATGCAGCAGCTTTGATCTCGAAGCTTTTGTTCTCTTTAGCGAAGTCTTTAAAAAGACGCGCTGCAGCACCTGGGTGCTCATTAGAGAAGCCGATTAGTGATGGACCAACGAAAACGTCTTGTAGACATTCAAAGTTAGTACCTTCAACTGCACGACGTGCTAATGTGTTACGAACAACTCTTAAGTAAACACCAGCTTCACGAGCTTGTTTACGTAGAGTTGTCATTGCACACACACTAACACCGCGAGAGTCAGCAACAACTGCAGACAGGGCACCATTGGCAGCTTCGTTGACTTCAGCAACAATTGCTTTTTTGTCTTGAAGATTTAATGCCATTGGATTTGCTCCTGGATAATTTCTGGGTAACCCCAGTATTTACACCACTCGCTGCCGGTTGGCAGGAGAGTTTTACGGCGCAGATCCAAAAAAGACTTACATCAATCATGTTCTGGCACCGTCTACGTAGGTAAATTAAGTTCCGAAAAACACCTACGGTCTTTGACGGAGGTTAATTGCAAGCAATCAACCTCAGCCACGAATTCGGAAGCGACAAATTATACACTAACTTATCGCTTCTGCAAATTAGTTTACGCTACAGTCGCTTTCAGAGAGTTCTGATCTAGCGCTACACCTGCACCCATAGTGGTAGAGATGCTTACTTTCTTAATGAAAGTACCTTTCGCTGAAGACGGCTTAGCACGCTTCAGTGCAACTAGAAGAGACTCAAGGTTCTCTTGTAGTTGAGCGGTCTCAAAGTTCACTTTACCGATGGTAGTGTGAATGATACCGTTTTTGTCGTTACGGTAACGAACCTGACCAGCTTTAGCATTTTTAACTGCTTGAGCAACGTTAGGCGTTACAGTACCAACTTTAGGGTTTGGCATAAGACCACGAGGACCAAGAATGGTACCAAGTTGACCAACAACGCGCATTGCATCAGGAGATGCGATAACTACGTCAAAGTTCATTTCGCCTTTCTTTACAAGAGCAGCTAGATCTTCCATACCTACAAGCTCAGCGCCAGCTTCTTTAGCAGCTTCAGCGTTTGCGCCTTGTGTAAATACAGCAACACGAATGTCACGGCCAGTACCGTTAGGTAGTACAGTTGCACCACGAACGTTTTGGTCAGATTTACGTGCATCGATACCAAGGTTAACAGCAACGTCAACACTTTCTACGAATTTAGCAGTAGCTAGTTCTTTAAGAAGAGCAACAGCTTCAGTGATGTCATACTCACGAGTAGCATCAACTTTGTCACGGATAACGCGCATGCGCTTAGTCAATTTAGCCATTATCTTAACCCTCTACCACTAGGCCCATTGAACGAGCAGTACCAGCAATTGAACGCTTCATAGCTTCAATGTCAGCACCAGTCATGTCTGCAGCTTTAGTCTCAGCGATCTCTAGGATCTGAGCTTCAGTTACAGTACCCACTTTGTCAGTGTTCGGACGGCCAGAACCAGACTTAAGACCAGCTGCTTTAAGCAGAAGAACTGCTGCAGGTGGTGTCTTAGTGATGAACGTAAAAGAACGGTCACTGTAAACAGTGATAACAACTGGAGTAGGAAGACCTTTCTCCATTGAATCAGTCTTAGCGTTAAACGCCTTACAGAATTCCATGATGTTTACACCATGTTGACCAAGAGCTGGACCAACTGGTGGACTTGGATTCGCTGCACCAGCTGCAACTTGCAGCTTAATGTAAGCTTCTACTTTTTTAGCCATTGCTATATACCTAATTTTGGGTTCAAACGTCTATTTTAAACAAATAGACTCCCCGTCTAACGAAAGGGCGCGAAATTATAGCCTAATTCCACACCCCTGACAATACGAGTTGAACAGAATTTGATCAGTTCTTTTCGATTTGACCGAACTCAAGTTCTACTGGTGTTGCACGACCGAAGATTGATACAGAAACCTTAACACGGCTCTTATCATAATCTACAGATTCAATCGTACCATTAAAGTCAGCAAACGGACCATCAGTCACGCGTACCACTTCACCAGGCTCAAAGACTGTTTTATGTACTGGAGACTCACTAGCTTGTTGTAGACGATTCAAGATCGCATCAGCTTCTTTATCAGAAATCGGTGCTGGACGATCAGACGTACCGCCAATGAACCCCATTACACGAGGGATGCTACGTACCAGGTGCCATGTTTCATCGTTCATCACCATTTGTACAAGTACATAACCTGGGAAGAACTTACGCTCACTCTTACGGCGTTGGCCAGCACGCATTTCTACCACTTCTTCCGTCGGTACTAAAACCTCTTCAAAGTGCTCTTCCATACCATGAATTTTGATATGTTCACGTAGTGATTGTGCTACACGGCCTTCAAAACCAGAAAAAGCCTGTACTACATACCAACGTTTTTTTGGAGCTTCGCTCATGAATTATTACCTCACGCGCCAGTAACTAGGCGCACTAAACGGACCATAATGCCATCAATACCCCAAAGGGCTAATGCCATCACGACAGTGACTGCTAGAACGATAAAGGTTGTCTGCGTAGCTTCCTGACGAGTAGGCCACACTACTTTGCGGACTTCCATGCGCGATTCACGTGCAAACGTAACCACGGATTTACCTTTTGCTGTTAATGCAGCAAAAATACCAGCAACAACCACAAGGGCTACTACGGCAGAAGAGCGCAGAACAACAGAAACATCACTGTATAGGTAATTACCAACCACAGCAGCAGCTAGCAAAGCAAAAACCACGACCCATTTCAGGCCATCCATTTTGCTTTCGCTTTCTTGGTTTTCGGCATTCGCTTTCATACAACCAACCTGTAACTAGTGTTAATCATCTAGACGAAAATGACCCCGCTTGAGCGAGGTCTAGGATGAAGGAAAAGGCTAAACCTTTAATAACATTATAAAAAACTTCATCTTTACGAAATTTCATATCCACACTTTGAACAAAAAACATTCAACTTAAAGTTAAAGTGTAGAAAAAGGGCATCAAATGATGCCCTTTTTAGTGCTCTATCGTCAAATTTAATTCAACGATCTTAGCGTAGCTTATGCAACGATAGTTGCAACAACACCAGCACCAACTGTACGGCCACCTTCACGGATAG
>SAMEA5043655__coassemble_112_pt1 | contig 18668 bp, 11 predicted proteins | sample SAMEA5043655__metabat2_low_PE_001 | metagenome-assembled genome bin SAMEA5043655 (sample SAMEA5043655) | Gadus morhua
AAACGTATGCTGGTTTTCAAGACCAGTGCTTTCAACCGCTCAGCCATCTCTCCATGCGGCGTATATTATAGAGAATAGGATTTTGTGTAAAGCACTTATTCCCAAAAGGAATCCGACAGCACAATTATCACACTAAACATGTCTATATTGTGTATTTTATCGTACAGTTAACCTTAAATCAGGGCGCTATCATTCGTGATCACGTCACAATTTCAAGGAGGAGATAATGAAAGCATTAGTTGTTGGAGGCTCTGGAGGGATAGGGTTAGCGGTTATCAAGCAATTATTACACCTCAAACCTCATAGCCAAATCCACGCAACCTATTTTCGCCACCAGCCAGATTACCACCACCCACAATTGCATTGGCATCAGATTGATATCACCGTAGAAACTGATATTGCTAAACTTGCTGCCCAACTTATCCAACTTGATATTGTAATCAATGCTGTCGGTATGCTTCATACAGCTGAACATTTACCTGAAAAATCGATTCAACACTTTGATGTGGATTTTTTCCAGACCAATATTCAAACCAATACGTTACCGACGCTGTTGCTTGCCAAACACTTTATGTTGCCATTAAAAGCCTCTCGCCGCAGTTACTTTGTTACGGTATCAGCGAAAGTAGGCAGTATTGAAGATAATAAATTAGGCGGATGGATCAGCTATCGTAGCTCTAAAGCTGCACTGAATATGGCAATTAAAACCATTAGTATTGAATGGCGAACTAAACTTCCCCATTGTTGCGTGCTTGCCTTTCATCCTGGTACCACCGCAAGCTCACTCTCTAAACCATTCCAACGTAATGTCGCGCTACATAAATTATTTACGCCTGAATATACCGCGCAATGCTTATTGAATTTATTAGCAACACTCACACCACAAAATACAGGGAAATTTCTGAGTTATGACGGCAGCACTATTCCTTGGTGACAAGTTACAAATCTAAATAATGTTAATAACACACATATTATATTATTATACATACTGCTCAATTCATCATAATATACAGGCTTATTAATGCTGTTGCTTACACAATTAAACGTCTAAACGTCAACTAGCACCACACTCTCACCTTGTTTATTTCGGTAGGTATAATGAAAAACCGTTCGGTAGGCTTTGCAATGACTATTTTAATTATTGGTAATTTAGTCGCTGTATTTTCTGATGCACTCATTAAAACCATGGGTAAAGATGCGGCAGTGTTTCAATTTGTGTTTTTCCGTCAATTATCAGCTGTGATTATTTTACTGCCCTTTTGCTTACGTGCGACTAAAGAAAGCTTTTTTGTGGGTTTAAAGTGGCACTTTGTACGGGCTCATGTATGGTTATTAGGTGCGGTATTTATGGTAATTTCATTGAGTACCCTGCCTTTAGCAACCGCTAATGCTATTTTCTATGCAGCTCCCTTGATCATGCTTCCGTTAGCGATGCTTGTTTACGGTGAAAAACTCAGTCGTCCTTCTATTGCCGCAGGGATCATTGGCTTTGCTGGTGTCTTAGTTATTGTGCGCCCAACAGATATTAGCTGGGCGGCTTTTGGGGCATTAGTGGTCGCATTCACTATTGCAGTAAACAACCTCTTTATTCGTAAACTACCAACCCAACAAAGTGTTGCCCAAACATTATTACTGACCAACTTAATCGGCATGCCAGCATCACTGGCGTTAGCGCTATGGGAAAATAAACCATGGGATTGGTCACCGCTGATTACGGCATCAGGTTCTAGTGCCTTAATTTTAGTGTATGCCGCCACATGTGTGGTTGCCTATCGAGCAGCAGAAAGTAATAAAATTGCCAGTGCTGAATACAGTGGTTTAATTGGCGCGGTGATCGTAGGTTATTTATTGTTTAACGAAGTGCCTGATGTCACAACCTTAATGGGTACAGTAATGATCATCGCACCATTATTATGGCTGGCAAAAGTCGAAAGAAAACAACATAAAAAAGATTCGATTCAAGCGATTGCTGTTAACGAATAATAAAATCTTTCATTGCAGAACTTCCTACAGACAAGGATTCAAACTCGGAATATGCTATTTTTAGCTACTAAAAATATGTAACTTAACGCTTATTACATAGGATATTCGTGATGAAAAAAGCACTTAAAATTAATAATATTTATATCAATATGGAAACCATTGTCGCCTTTGATTTGAACTATAAAATTGATGATAATCGCGCCCTCTATTTGCTTACTAATAGTACTGAATTGCCTTTTTTAGAAATTGAAGAAAACGATATAGCAACCAGTGAATGTACTGATTATCAAGCACAAAAAGTCATATCAAGCGAATACAATCGTATTAAACGTGAGTTATGCGTTTATATGGGCGTTGTCCTTTAAACAAAAAAGCGATAACCGTCAGGCTATCGCTTTTTTAATACCGCTTAGATTGTTAATGATGCATTAGAGACAATTACACTAATGCTTTATTAAATCCATCTAACACAGCAACAGTATTATGACCTAAATCATCTACCGCATAACCACCTTCAAAAACAAACAAGGTTGGAATATTTAATAAACCAATCATCCAGCCAACGTTTTTATAATCATCACGCAGCAACTTGAAATAACTAATAGGATCATCGGCAAAAGTATCCATACCTAATGAAATTACTAACGCCTCAGGTTGATACTCTCTGATCCGCGCTAACGCTGCAGCTAATACCGGCTCATACACCGACCAATCGGTTGTATTAAGCGGTAACGGTAAATTGAGATTAAAACCAAGCCCCTCACCTTCACCTTCTTCATCTGCAAAGCCAAGATAATGCGGGTAATCGTAATCAGGATCACCATGAATCGAAGCAAATAACACATCGCTGCGATCATAGAAAATACTTTGAGTACCGTTACCATGGTGGTAATCAATATCCAGTATTGCAACGCGCTTCGCACCTTGACGAATAAAGCTTTCAGCTGCAATTGCAGCGTTGTTAGCATAACAATAACCGCCCATTAAATCAGGCGCAGCATGGTGACCCGGCGGACGACATAACGCAAATGCGGCATGTTCACCTTGCTTAATTAAATCAACACCAGTTAATGCACATTCAGTCGCAGCAACAATCGCTTTCCAAGAACCCGCCGTGATCGCAGCAGTCATATCGAAACTGTAGTAGCCTAAACGCCCTTCGATATCTTTTGGAATACGATTACGTAGATGGCGCGCAGGTGCAAAACAGTATGGTGACGCATCATGCACATCACCAAACGCTTCAACCCATTGATCCCAACAATTGGCGAGAAAATCAACGTAATCATCCGTGTGTACCCAACGCATCGGTGCATCACCGTAGCTATTAGGTTCTACCATCGTAAAACCACCATGACTATTAAGCGCATTAAGTACCATGTCAGCACGCTCTGGTTTTTCAAAACATGGCGTCGCTTCACCATTTAAAAATTCAAAACGTACATGATGTAAACGTTGTTTTTCAGTGTAGATAACTTTCATTATTTCTTCAGCTCCATCCAATAGCGTTGGTAAATGGCTGTCGCTTCACCAACATCAGCCAAAAATTGACCTTGTTGCTTAATCGCTTTGGTTGGGAAAATAATGTCACTGTTACGAATATTGTCAGGGAGATTGTTTAATGCGGCCAAATTAGGGGTCGCGTAACCAATTTCAGTCACAATTTTGGCTTGGTTTTCTGGCTTTAATAAGAAATTAATAAACTGATACGCGGCATCTTTGTGCTCACTCGCAGCAGGGATCACCATGTTATCCATCCAGAAGATAGTACCTTCTTGTGGATAAGCAAATTTAAGGGCTGGATTTTCATTTGCTGCACGTACAGCAGTGCCATTCCATTGCATACCAACAGAAACTTCACCAGCAATGTAAGGAATATGTGGCGCATCTGAATTAAAGACTGCGACATTAGGCATTAAGCTTGTAAGGGTTTCGTAAGCTTGTTTAATTTCTGCTTCATCGCGACTGTTAACACTATGGCCATTCATGATCAGTGCCATACCAAACACATCACGAGGATCGTCGGTTAATAGCACATTACCTTTAAACTCAGGCTTCCATAAATCTTTCCACTGAGTTACTTGCTTACCATCAACCACATCACTGTCATAACCTAGCGCCGTACTGCCCCACAAATAAGGGATAGAATATTGGTTATTAGGATCAAACGGCTGATTTAAAATCGTAGTATCTAACTGAGAAAAAGCCGTTATTTTACTATGGTCTAATTTCGCTAATAAGCCTTCATTCGCCATTTTAGAAACATAGTAGGTTGATGGGAATACCAAATCATACCCTTTACCGTCGATCATTTTGATCTTGGTATACATCGTTTCATTACTTTCAAACGTTGAATAGTTAACCTTGATATCAGTTTCTTTAGTAAATTGTGTCAGTAGTTCTGCAGGCAGATACTCTGACCAATTATAAATATTTAATGTGGTATCAGCGAAGGCTGGTTGGGCAACGAAAGAGCTAAGTAAAAGCGATGCAAGTAGATTCTTTTTAAACATTTCACCTATTACCAATATTCATATAAAGCTCGATATAAGCTTTGATTATTGACAATACCATAAATATTTTTAGTCAGTCATTTAGAAATTGTATGCAAATGCTACAGCTATACATTTTCGCACATAACGATGATATCACCACAACTAATCTGTCGCGACAAACCGACGTTAAACGATGCAACACCCTCCCTCTCAATATAAATTAAATCATTGAATAGTAACTCTATAAACTACAAATCCAGACTCTCCACCCGCTAAACTACCACTTAATTCCCAAGTTATATTACCTTCATATCCAGCCATATTTGTGCCATCTTTTGTCACAACGTTACATATTAATGAAGCTGGCATTAGGCTATTACTGCACAGTACAGGTTGTTCCAGCAGGGTAAATATCGGTGTATTATCAAATACTTTCACATCTGTTATTGGTGCGTTACTGGTATTACTAAAACTAACAACATACTCCAGCACATCACCTGGTTGCGCATCATTACTGGTTATTATCGAACCATTTTGAGTGATATTTCGGACTGTTTTACTAAGCGTTAACTCACCCGCACCACTAAAGGTTGCTCTTACAGTATCTTTATCTAATACAGATCGCGTGATTCCATGGCCAGTATTTGTGCTATCGGAGAACGTCATATTGGCCTCAATATCGTAATGATACTGACCATTCATCGGCACATTGCTCGGTACAAACACTTTACTTAATAAACACACCGCACTATTACCAATAACCGCAATAGGCGCAGTTATTTGAGCGTCTATACCATCGATAATGCCATTACAGTCATCATCACGATACAAAGTTGAGTTCCAACTGCTATTGGCTGGCGATGCACTTAAATTGATGATAGAAAAAGCGACACTACCCGCGGTGGCAGCTGTAAATTTATGTGGCAAGAGAACTGATTTTCCCGGTGTCACGTCATGGAAGTTATCAGGTTCCATTCTTGGCTCTTTAACTTTACCAAAATTAAGAGCAAAGACTTCATCCCCTGCGTTAGCATTAATGGCAATTTGACTATCAATTACACTAGCACTTGTCGCTTGTGACGTACTACTCATATCGGCTTCACTAATATCAATCCACTCCGCTTGTTTCACCACATCTAGCAATAAATCTTTAGTTGAGAAATCTACCCCAAGCACAAATTTATAACGGCCGTCGCCAGAAGTGACTTCCGTCGCTATAACATCGCCGATACTATAGCCAGTTACCCCTGACTCATTTAACGTCACAGTAACCGTGAAATTACCTAACCCAATCTCAGTACCTTGTTGAATACCATCATGAGCAGCGTTTGCACCACCAACACCATTATCTTCAAAGACTAATCCATTAAGTACAATACGATTAAGAAGCTCAAACCAATGATCTTCAACTTCACCGTTAGACGCTGAACCTGAGAATGTATTACAGCTATTGATGGCTGAACATAACCGTACTCGCATTACGGTATAACCATTAAATCCCTCAGCACTGGCAGCATCCAAGGTGATCGCAATATTATTAATCCCCGTTACGACTGGCTCATCATCAATAAGAAACTCATTGGTATCGGTAAAGACGCCGTTATTGTTTAAATCAACCCAGATACTCACAAAGCCACTACCTACAACATCGAGAGCTAGATTGGTGCTTGTTTCGACCACAATCTGATTGGGTATAGTTAGGTCTTCATCATTTTGACCATTGGTGTCATCCCCTGATGCATCAGTGGTGAACCATTGGCCAAATTCTGGATCCCAACGGTTACCTAAATAAAGATCAGCACTACCATCAACAGTACTGTCCCAGTAAGCATGACTGGCTTCACCATATGTATCAGCAGCATCACCATAATCGGTAGAATCGTAACACCCTGCACCATCATTACCTTGCAAACTGCCTCGATCAGATGCCGTCACATACTCAACTTCATTGGTGATCACGTTAACGCGGTAAACCACAGCACGATCATTGAGATCAATGGTGCCATTATTATCGCTATCATGGTTACCACCATTGGTAATAGCATACAAACTGATACCGTTATCCATCACTAATGCGCCTGCTTGTAGCTTGAGATTGGCATCAAGTGTTGGCTCAGCGCCAAAGTATGTTAATAGCTGTGATGTTATCGCACCAGTGGTTAAATCAATCTGATAAAGCGCATCACCATTTAAATCGAGAACGTAACCATTCCCTGATTGACTGCTAATGGCTAAATCAGCACCCACATCGATTGGCCCGCCACCAATAGAACCGCCCATTACACCGATACTTAATGGTATGGTGGTAAAGGTTTGTGTTGCTAAGTTAACTTTAACTAAAGAATCCCAAGAAGTACGCCAGATAATCAGATAATTACCATCTATCGTCACATCGCCTGCGGTGGGTGAACTTAGGGTTGTTGACGTTGCTGATGTGGTTGAATAACCACTATTACGCAGTGAATCACCCGCGCTAAAGCCAAAGGTTTCACCATCTTGAAGGCGACGAATAGTGGCCGAAGACTCAGCACGTATTTCCCCTAAATCAATAAAGCTGGTGCCTGTTTTATCCGTCACAAATAAATGATGAATACGCTCAGATTGAGACATATCGGTAAAAGTACCGTAAATTAATCCATCAACACGGTTAAAACCGATAGCGTTCAAATTGGCAATATTAGTCTGATTAGTGATCGCAACAGGATCAATAATATTGGAGAATGTAACCGGATTACTTGGCACATCTAATGAAGTGTAAGTATAAGTACTGCTACTCACTGGACGAATGGTTTGTAAAATACTGTCACACTGATTGTTCCCCACCAGATCAGAAATTAATATGCGATAGTCTTCAACCTCACCATCATTGGCGCGTCCGACAGGACTATTACAATCAACATCGCTACATAGACGAATACGTAAGTAGCTATAACCAACAACCGCACTATTAGGGATCAGCACATTGTAATTATTGTTACCTATATTCGCACTTGCATCACTAATGATTTGTTCCCCTGAATCATCCCAATCACCATCAAGGTTTAGGTCTAACCAGCCGTAAAGACGTTGCCCAGTTCCCAAACGCGCACCATCTTCAACAACATTGATATTTATCGCTACGTTTTGGCCTTTATTAGCAATAAATGGCACAGTAACACCATCTTCATCACCAATATTATGATTGTTATCAGCGGTAGCATGAATATTTTGCAGATCACCAAGATCAGCATCCCACAAATTACCTAATCGTAAGTCAATAAAGCCATTGTCATCACTGTCTACCTGCACATGGTGAGCACCATTGTGGTCATATTGAGTGGTATAATCATTGATTGCGGTACCGGTAGTTGTATCAACAGCATCACCAAAATCAGACCCTAGAACATTTGGCGCATCGGTAAAACAGCCTTTTTGAAGGTTATAGCCATCTCCAGTACTACCCGTGAAACCAAACCGCACCATGTTATTACCAATGTCGGTGCGAATATCTCGCGTAAACTGGCCAATCATGACGCCATCCATGTAATAGGTAAATTGGTTGGTGGTCGGATCCCATTCAAATTGCGCAATATGGTAACGTCCATCTTCAAGCTCGCCCCCTGCAACAGACGTTGCAGCAATTAAAGTATTGGCAGCGCTTGGGGTGTAAACATCACCGTTAAGATAAACGCCTGTATGATCGATAAATTGCCCGCCGACAGCATCATCCGTTGCGCCAATAAAGGTATTATCAAAGGTATCAAATTCAAACACTATTGATGGTGAAACAGGTGTCGCCCCAAAAATATCGCCAACACCTAACCCACCACCAAAAGACCCCACGGCATTCAAATCACGTGAGTCAGCAGAAAGCACAAAAGTCATGCCATCAGCACCACTTTCAATACCATTAGGACAACCTGTATTACAGGCTCTATCACCTAAATACACCGCTAATTCAGCATACATTGGCTGGTTTAAATCAATGTAATCATAACTCCACAAATACCCTTGTTGATTGGTTTGCGCTTCGGTAACAACATATTCGCCATTCGCGGATAAATACGCATCGCCACCTTCATAAACAACTGGCGCTTCACAAATATTGGGTTGCACGATATTGGTAATATTAGGTGTGACTACATCGGTATCATCTTCGCCATTACCAAAACCATTATTGGGGGTCGAATCAATATCATTAATCGCTGCTTGAATAATTTCAGCATGGATTGCAGGCGCAGTTGCTGATTGTGGCGCCAAACGAATCACCGCATAATCATTAAAGCCAAGCCCGACAGCACCAATATCGAGCTCACCTGTGATTGAATCATAGATTGATGTTAGCGTAACGCCATCGCCTTCATAAGCACGAACAAAACTGTATCCCGTAGGAATGGGTAAGGTTACTTTGGTATTTAACGCAATAGTCGTACCTGCATTAGCAACACTAACTACAACATTAAACGGGATGCCTAAAGTAACATTCACTCCTGGTTCTAGCTCTAAAGTTAGGGATAAATCACCTGGCGGTTTAAGCGATATAGTATGATCTTCAACTTCACCATCGCCTGAACTGCCTAATGGCGTATCACAACTTTCACCACTGGAACAAATCCGTAAACGGACATAGGTATCAATAATTTCAACATCAGCAGGCACTGTAAAATTCAAGACGCTATTGCCTGATGCCGTAACCGCCACCGATGCCCTTTCATCCGCTTCAAAAGTGCCACTGTTATCAAAATCGATCCAGCCATAGAGGTTATCATTGCCTGACGATACAACAGGTACTGACAGGGGCAGCGTACTACCACCAGATAAGATTGTTGTTATGGATGGCTGAATAAATCCATCTTCATCATCGGGTGTTAGACCATTGTTATCATCCCCATCAGCGATTGTTGTAGGTTGTCCATCATTTTCATTGTCAGGAGAATTACTGCCTAGGTAAGGTAAACCAATATCCGTTTGATGCCGTGGCCCATTACTAGTTAAATCGGTACCGTATGTATTGGGTGAATCAGCAAAATCTGTCGGAACAGGCGCATAACGACAACGTGCGCCATCGTTTCCACTTGCGGATTGACCATTGGTTAAAAACGTTGCATTAACTAACGTTGATGATGGAGCTGATAAATTTGAAAGATCAAATCGCCACAACGCACCATTACTATTATTTGAGGCATACATGAAACCTATATTATCGAAATATACGGCGCCAACAGCACTACTTGTTGTCATATTGCTTTGACCAACATTGGTAACGGCAACACTATAAGTATTAGTAGATCGATCAATGGTTAAATCGAATTTATATAGCTTTTTATTACCTGTTACCCCCCACGCCGTTGAGGTATCAAGTGGGTGAATAGCAATATCACCCAGAGAAATATTGGTTTGAGCAGAACGCCCTAAATATTGTCCGTATGTTTCAGAGTTAGGGTTTACATCTATAAAATAAAAACGTCGTCCATCCGTTCCCCCTGAGACGAGCACAAGAATATCGTCATCTGTCACATCACCCGCTGGAAAACTGATCCCATTAATCTCAGGCACATTCAATTTTAAAATACGTTGATGAAGACGATCAAAAGCAACAATATCAGAATTTGTTGAACCGCCAGTTGGATACACTCCCCATAATATATTTTGCGCCACACTGTAACCAATACCATTATATGAAGGAGAATGTGACGAACCTAATTGAGTTTCAGATGCTGTTACAAGATTCACCTGATACAATTTTCGAGGTGTACCTTTGGTTAAATACGCACTGGTATCACAGGTTGGGAAGGTATTATTAATAACAATATCGCCGAAGTTCACATCGCTTACCACACCGGCAGTAACAGTGACGATATTCGATGTTGATGAGATATGTAAAGGGGGGTCGCCAATCGTACCACCACCGCTTGTTCCTGTAACAGGATCAACCGTAGATTGTGTCGGTGGACACGTAGGAGAAGCAATATTGGTTTCATTAACAGCTTCATAAACCTTATATGTGCCAGCACTCCCACCCGTTATCGTATAAGCCCCTGTCGTAGGATCACTGTTTGTGGCATAACACAATCCAGTAGACGTGTTATGCGCCACAATAGGCACCGCAATACCTAATCCCGTTTCGGTACCATCCTTAACCCCATTCGTTGCCGTTCCACCGCCACTACCACCATCATTAAACACAAAGCCCGAGATTTGGGGAGCAACCACAGTTAAGAAATAATCTTCAACTTCACCATCACCAGCTAAACCTTGAGGGGAATTACAACCAACATTTGAACACGCTCTGACTCGTAAATAAGTATTCCCCACAGAGGCATCGGCAGGAACAGCAATTGAGTAATTTTGTGTCGATGGCAGTGCTGTAGAATCAAGAATAACTTGTTCTCCAGCATCGTTCCAATCACCGTCTTGATTCCAATCCGCCCATGCATAAAGTTGTAAACCGACCAGCGTAGATTCAGGATCTTTGGTAATTGTGACCGCTAAATCTAGTGATCCCCCACGAACAAATGTATCTGTCCATGTCACACCATCTTCATCATTATTATTATCAACGTTATCTGAATTAGCGCCGATATTTTGCAAACTACCGTCATCAAAATCCCACAGTGTACCGAGGCTAATATCATTTTGACTATCATCATCAGTATCAGTAAAAGCATGCCCTGCTCCACCATTATCAAATGTCGTTTGATAATCACCGTTAGCCGTTGACGTTGATATATCTGGCGCATCACCTAAATCATAATCATCAGCAATAAAGATAGCGCCGCCAACGGTACTGAATAATAATCGTACCGAATATGCGGTTGCACTATTAACAACACCTAAGTCCCACTGAACACCGATACCATTATCCGTTCCGGTATTAGTGTCTAAGGTATTATTTAAATGGAAAGGAGCAGAACCTAAGTTACTCCCCAGCATGGTGCCATATGACCCTGAAAAGTAACGATCCCAAGAGCGATCTAATTCTAAATAGCCCATAAATTGATCATCAATACTATAATTTTTGGTCACGCCCACTAACGAATATGGCGCAGTCCCTGGTTGATAATTTGCTGAGTTATATGGCAATGTAAAAGCAGCACCTGCATCACCACCATTTAAATATGTGTCAAAACCTTGTGATAAACCAATATTAGCGGTATTTGAATCATCAAAAGACTCTAAGCAATAGTGCTGATCGAAATATTCGTTACCATTTTCATAGGTGACTTGAGTAATAATTTTTATGTCACTACCATCATAACTATTATTACCATTACGATCCCAATATCTTGATGACCAAATAGAAAAAGGATCAACTTCAGTGCCACTGCCTGTTACTGAACTCATTAAAAAATCTTTATAATTACAATATTCACCTGAGCTTCCATCCTCAACATGCATATAAGGAAAAGTACTACCACAACTATAACTATTCTGTTGGTAAGATTGCCGCTGGCCATTTTTAAAAACACCATTACCACCAGCTGCAATATGATGAATGACTAATGGCGAACCACTGATTGTTTCATATTGAATATTTGTTTTAGTGGTTGCGCCTACCAATCCAGAAATATTACAATCACCATCGGCTAAAACATCAGGATAATGAAAATATTGAGGTAATGGCGTAAATTGAATATCCTTTTTTCCATAAGCTAACTCTAATTCCCAATCACCACCAAATGCTTCGTTACCGGTTTTATTGATTGAGGCTAAAACGGCGACACCCGATAATTTAGCAAAATGATTTAATAACGTTTTACCTTCGTTAGTTTCTCCTAAATCACACCCCAAAAAATTGATAACACCTTGATTACCTATTATTTGACCCATTTTATTGATTCGTTGTTTATACTGGTCAATGTTCTCCAAGGTAATAATATCTTGACCAAAACGAAGCTCACCGGATTGCCCGTGGGAAAATATATCGATCGTTTTAGAGTAAGGGGTATGATTGAGATGAAAGATAAAATCATCTAATGAATTAATTACTTGATAAGACTCTATATGATTAGAGAAGAAAGGATCTGACACAAGTTCTTGATCAACAACCACTAACCGATTGGCCATCGGCTGTTTATCACTAAACCAATTATTACCATATATAAATATAAGTAATAAAAAAGCACTAATAATCTTATGCATGAAGTCACCTCATAGAGTCTAAGTGAAACTATGCATGAATAAGACCAACTTAAATGTTATTGTTTTTCAAGTGGTTAAATAATTCGTATTAAAATACGAATCGCTATTCGCAAAATTATCCTAAAAAAAACTCTCTGTATCTTTTTTATCACTAAATAAAACATATCTCATATAACATTCATTATATAAACCACTTAAATAAATAGATAATTTAACGGATAGCGAACCGTTATAAGTAGAATAAAAAAGTACAAGTTTTGATAATATCATTTGTTTATATCTTTATTAAATTGCTTCGCAATATAGATATATAAATAACTCACAATCAATAAAAAGGTGCTAATACACCTGTATTTAGCACCTTTTATTTTGATAAAACACCCAGCTAGAATTTAACTTTCTTTTTTATCCACCTGCATTTGCTCGGCTTCTGCAATAAAGTTTTTAGGCGGCGGTGTCCAACCACGTTCTGATTTAGTATGCTTATCAGTACGTTCTTGCTTCATTGCCTCACCTAACGTCTGCTCTAATTGCATAAACAATTCAACATAAGAGCTATTAAAGCGATCTTCTTCGGTGCTATCACGCCATGTTTGATACAACAGCTCCTTACTTTTCGCTTCAGTTTCAACAAACATTGCTTTTTGCTGCTCAGCCCTAAATGGATGTACACCTAATTCTTTTAAAGCTTGTGCGCCCATTGCTAACGCTGAACGGTAGGTTTCACTGATCACATAATCGGCACCTGCGCAGCGTAATGAATAGTGATGACCTCTATCGTAAGCACGGGCTAACACACGAACATGCGGATAAGTTTGCTTAATATAATGTACTAACTCTGTTGCACGCTCTTGATCATCAATCGCCACCACAAACACTTTGGCATCTTCTATTCCAGCGGTATGCAGTAAATCATGGCGGGTAGCATCACCGAAAAAACTCTTAATATCAATTTGACGCATATTGTCAATTTGGGTTACAGAGTGATCGAGTACCACTGTTTGCATACCATTAGAGGTTAATAAGCGATTCACAATCTGACCAAAACGCCCAATACCAGCAATGATCACCTTACCTTGTTCGTCTATTTCATCCGCTTCACGTTCATTTTTAGCCGCACTGAATCGTGGTAAAATAACTTTATCAAACAAAATAAATAACCCAGGGGTTAAGAACATCGACAATGCCACTACCAACGATAATGTTTGACCTAATTCAGCTGGCAATACATTATTTTGGACGGTGTAATTCAATAATACAAAACCAAACTCACCCGCCTGTGCCAAGCTCAACGCAAATAACCATCGGTCACTGCCTTTTACTTTAAACACAAACGCTAAAATTAATAATACCAAGGCTTTGATCAGCATAACGCCAAGGGTTAACCCAATAATGGTGCCAAATTGATCAAATAAGATACTGAAATTGATACCTGCGCCAACGGTGATAAAGAACAACCCGAGCAATAACCCTTTAAACGGCTCAATATTCGATTCTAGCTCGTGGCGGAACTCACTGTTAGCCAGTACCACACCAGCAAGGAACGTACCTAATGCTGGTGATAAACCAATTAAGCTCATTAACGCCGCAATACCAATCACCAACATTAACGCTGTCGCGGTAAAAATTTCACGTAAACCCGATGCGGCAACAAAGCGGAATAATGGACGACTTAGATAATGTCCACCAACAACCACCCCCGCAATCGCTAGGATCACAACAATCGCGTAACCCCAACCGGGCAAACCTGCCACTAAACTGAGATCTTCATGATGTTCAGCCGCAGCGGTCACCGTTGATTGAGCTTTTTCCACCAATTCAGGTAAGGCAAGTAACGGAATCAATGCCAACATCGGAATAACGGCAATATCTTGAAACAACAGCACTGAAAACGCACTTTTGCCGCCTTCGGTTTTGTTTAATCCTTTTTCATTAAAGGTTTGCAGTACAATTGCTGTTGATGATAATGAAAAAATAAGACCTATCGCTAACGAATATGTCCAACCAACGCCTAATGCAATTGAAATTCCCATCACAACGGCAGCAGTAACAACAACTTGCAGACCACCTAACCCTAATAAACGATGGCGCATTCCCCACAGCATTTTAGGCTCTAGCTCTAGGCCAACGATAAATAACATCATTACCACCCCAAACTCAGCAAAGTGCTGGATCGTAGTGGTTTCACTGCCGACTAACCCAATAACAGGGCCAATAACGACACCTGCAATTAAGTAACCTAATACAGAGCCGAGCCCAAATCGTTTAGCGATAGGCACAGCAATCACCGCAGCAAATAAATAGATAAATGCTTGTAAAAATATTCCCGTCATGGCTACTCCGTGATCACAAGATCAAGACTATGATTTAATTTTGATAATTTACTCGCAACATCATAATCGAGCTTATTCTCTGCGATTGCGACTAATACACGACGCCAACTTTCTAGGTGTTTAACCACTCGCTGTTCTTCAGTTGCAGTTCCGGCACCAAATAAAGCAAACGGAGCCAAAAATTCCATTCCGGTTAACTCTGCCATTTGTTCTAGCGGCTGTAATAACTGTCGAATGGTAAAATGGTTGAAACCTTCTTTACGGTAACTCGATTCAGAACCACCAGCGGTAAGCGCACAGAGGAATTTTTTCCCCACTAACGCCTTTCCTTCACTGCCATAAGCAAAGCCATATTCCAACACTAAATCTTGCCATTCTTTTAATAACGACGGGGTGGAATACCAATACAGTGGGAACATAAACACAATCACATCATGATCACGTAAACGTTGCTGTTCTTTATCAATATCAATGCGAAAACTGGGATACTCAGCATATAAATCCACGGTAGTGACGTGATTGAAACCTTTAGATGCATTAAATAACGGTACATTGATTTCAGAACGGTTTTGTGACGGATGAGCAAATAGAATCAGGACTTTGTTTTGAGAATCAGACATTGTTTTCCTTATTATTGTCGTCTTATCTTTATTATAAATAATACGCTAACAAAACAATCTTTTATAAAAAATTGCCGTGATCACACATCATCAATACTATCTAGACATATTACCGAATAAATCCAGCATTTTCATGAATTTTACTTGGAGGTAAGCCAAAATAACGTTTAAATTCCCGGCTAAATTGCGTTGGGCTCTCATAGCCAACCTGTCCTGCAGCAATATTAGCAGCCATACCTTGTTGTAAGATTAACGTTTTAGCATTATTTAAACGTATTTTCTTAATATATTGCATCGGCGGATCAGTCACGACCTGCTTAAATACTTTATGAAATACCGACACACTCATACCAGCCATTGCTGCCAACTCATGTACCTGTAATTTAGTATCATAATGCAATTGTACATAATCAATAACCGCTGAAATTTTTGATAATGCGCTATCTTGCTCACAGTATTGTGCTAATAAATAACCTTGTTCTCCCTGTAGTAAATAATAAAATAACTGCCGAATTAATGACGGTCCAATCACTGTCGCATCAAGAGGATCGTGCAATACTTCTAATAATTGCTCAACACTACGATACATACGCTCTGTCATCTTTGTCGTCGCTACTCCGCAACTACCCTCATAATTAAATTGACGTTGTTGTTGTGACTCAATCATTGTCACTAACTGACGAATAACGGTTAAATCAAAATCAATATTAATACCAATTAATGGCTGCTGTTGTGAGGCAAAGGTTTCACAAACAATGGGATAAGGTGTGGTTACCAATAAACACTGCTGTGGATCATAATTAAACTGATATTGGTTTAAATGGCCGATTTTGTGGCCTTGAATAATAATAACAATACCTTGCTCATACATTTGCGGGCTGTGTTTGTGGTAACTATCAATCCGAAACAAACGCACTCCAGCAAGATTGGTATCCACACGAGCCGATTTATGCGCCAATCCAGAATACTGACACAATGACGTTGCGAGCGTCATTAATTGGGTGGGTATTAATGGCGACTGATTAACAGTTATATCTGGTGCGTTCTCTATATTCACGATTATATATCCATAACTGATTTCGGTTACCTTAGCAGACCTCAATCACAAAGCAATCACAACCAACGCCAACAAAAGAGAAATAGGCAAGTATTAAAGAGGATTATGTATTAAGTAAAGCATCATTATCACCTAGACTGTTGGTATCAAAGGTACACAGTATCTGATAACAAAATCATTATAATAATCAGCTTCAGTTTGCTGTACGAGGAAAATAAAATGAACAAATTTACTTATCAAAGCCCAACAAAAATTCATTTTGGTGAAGGTCAAATTGCTGAAATTGCCAATGACATTCCTAAAGATAAGAAAATCTTAGTCGTTTACGGTGGCGGTTCAATCAAAACCAATGGTGTGTATGAACAAGTTGCCGCAGCACTGACTGGTTTTAATTGGGGCGAGTTTTCTGGTGTCGAGTCAAACCCACAATATGACACCCTAATGCAAGCGGTTGCCAAAGTGAAAGCGGAAGACTACGATTTCCTATTAGCTGTTGGCGGTGGTTCAGTGGTTGATGGTACTAAATTCATTGCCGCAGCTGCATGTTATGAAGGCACTGATCCATGGGAAATTCTACATGACCAAGCACCCGTTATTACTGCACTCCCTATTGGGTGTGTATTAACACTGCCAGCAACAGGCTCTGAAACTAACGGTGGTTCTGTGGTTTCTCGTGGTAAAGATAAGTTGTTCTTTGGCTCACCACTAGTGAAACCGACGTTTGCTATCTTAGATCCACAAACCACATTAAGCCTATCACCTCGCCAAGTGTCTAACGGTGTGGTGGATGCTTTTGTTCATACCATGGAGCAATACTTAACTTTCCCTGTGAATGCTAAAGTCCAAGATCGTTTTGCGGAAGGTCTATTGCTTACACTTATCGAAGAAGGCCCGAAAGCACTAGCAACCCCAGATGATATCGCAGTTCGTGCCAATATCATGTGGTCTGCAACTCAAGCATTAAATGGCTTAATTGGTGTTGGTGTTCCACAAGATTGGACAACGCATATGATTGGCCATGAGCTTACTGGTAACTACAGTATTGATCATGCGCGTACATTAAGTATTGTGTTACCTGCAGTCATGCAAGTGTGTCGTAAAGAGAAACAAGCGAAATTAGTTCAATATGCAGAACGCGTATTTGGCATTACGACGGGCACAAATGACGAGCGTATTGATGCTGCTATTGCGCACACCATTGCCTTCTTTAAAGAGATGGATGTCCCAACCTCATTGGCTGATGTTGAACTAGGCGCTGCTGATATTGATGTACTAATTGCCAGCTTAGAGAAACACGGTAGAACAGCATTAGGCGAACACGGCAAATTAACCATTGCTGATAGCCGCAAGATTTTAGAGACTGCGTTGTAATTTCTAATAACTTATAGCACACGATTAAATAATTTTAGAGGCTAGGTATTTTATAATATCTGGCCTTTTTTTATGGCGTGTAGTTTATAATTGGAATTATCTGGTCTTAAACAGAAAACTTAACCTTGAGCTAAAAATACCTACCCTTATAATCGCGACTGACGACTATAGTTACATGCGTATGCGATACCTTGAACCTGATCTGTCGCTACACCATAGTTATTTGAAGTCATGATCACAGCATTTGCCCCTTGAGCAAAAGCCGCCTCTTTAAGATAAATATGGGACGCTCTTTTTATGCCTAAAGATGAATGCAACGTAACATCATAAGTCTCTTCTACTGTATTAATAATAATACAATCAGCAAAATTTCCCATTTGCTCAACTGATTCATATTCAGTCACTTTAGCTGACGTTTCTGTCGGCGCAGTAGAACAACCAAATAGCAATGATGTGCCAATAAATATAATAAATTTAGGGTAAACCATACTATTCTCCAGATTCCAAACCGACTAATCAGAATAGCATACCATATAAATATCAGAAATAGGCATTCTAATAGCCGTCTTGTAGCTCTCTTGGACAGCCAAATGACTTTATCTGGACCTGACTTTATCTGGTGACTTTATCTGGACAGCCAAATATTTTAGTTCTTAAATAGACACCGCAAAAAACAACTATTCCACCA
>SAMEA5043655__coassemble_115_pt1 | contig 18550 bp, 15 predicted proteins | sample SAMEA5043655__metabat2_low_PE_001 | metagenome-assembled genome bin SAMEA5043655 (sample SAMEA5043655) | Gadus morhua
TTCGAGGTTCGAGGTTCGAGGTTCGAGGTTCGAGGTTCGAGGTTCGAGGTTCGAGTAGAATAAAAAATAGCCGCTAATTATAGCGGCTATTTTTATAGAAAATTATTATCATTATGCACTTGGAGCAGCAGATTCTACTGGCACTGCATTTTGTTCCGCCATAAATATACGGTTCAGTTCTAACAAAGATAATCGATGTTCAACGTATTCATACACATTACCCGCTAACGCCAATTTATATAACATAATTGCCGTCGAATAATCGTGCTGTTGCTGATAACGTTGGGCTAAATAGAAATAACCTTCAGTCAGTCGCAAAGCTAACTCTTCATTGTTTTTACTGTGCTCTGCAATCTCGGTTAAAAATTGCTCTTCGCTCACTTCACCAAGATACATGCGTACTATCTGCCAACCCCAGTCTTTTTTATCACTGGCGGCATAACGTTGTTGAAGCAAACTATTCGCTTGCTCAGGCGTAAACTTTATATCATTAACATACAGCCAAATCACCCGATAAGGATCATTGATATCCTGCTGGTAATGCGGCAATAAATCATCATTGGCTAACTCGTAACGCTCACCATAATACAGTGCGATACCGCGATTACGATGTGCATAAGGATGATCAGGCGCTAAATCTAAGGTTGAATCAAACGATTCATAAGCAGAATCAAACATCCCCATTTGAGTAAAGATCACCCCAGCTACATTAAATAAATCTGGCTGATTAGGATTAAGATCCAGCGATTTATTAAAATCAAGACGGGCTAAATCACGTAAACCTAAGCTGTCGTGCAACAAACCACGATCATAATAAATGGTCGCTAACGTTGCTTGAGGAATATTGGGTTGGTGTAATATTTGCTCAATCCGTGCCAACTGAATCTGCTGCTGCAAACTAGGTTGATAAGGGATCGCCATGGGTGGCTGACTCCATTTGGTTGGCATCGCAGAACATCCACTCAGCACCAGCGCAGTAGCAATTACAGCATATCGAATATGGCGTATTATCAACTCAGTTCTCCCTGTAACATCAATGACGATCCAGCGTCTATAATAATATTTAGATCAAAAAAAGGGGCTTAATAGCCCCTTTATATCATGATATTAACAAAACGTTTAGCCTTGTGGCTGTTCGTCTTGTGCAGGAGCTGCGGCTGGCGCTTCTACTGCTTCTTTCATGCTTAGACGGATACGGCCTTGACGGTCAATTTCAAGTACTTTAACTTGAACTTCTTGACCCATCTGTAGGTAATCAGACACTTTCTCTACACGATCTTGTGAGATTTGAGAAATGTGAACTAGACCTTCTTTAGTACCGATAACTGATACAAACGCACCGAAATCAACGATACGCATTACTTTACCAGTGTAAACACGGCCAACTTCAACGTCAGCAGTGATTTCTTCGATACGACGGATTGCTTCTTGTGCAGCAGTTCCTTCTGTCGCAGCGATTTTGATTGTACCGTCGTCTTCGATTTCAATAGTTGTACCAGTTTCTTCAGTAAGTGCACGGATAACTGCACCACCTTTACCGATAACATCTTTGATCTTCTCAGGGTTGATCTTCATCATGTGAATACGAGGAGCAAACTGAGAAATATCTTCACGAGGAGAGTTAATTGCGTTATCCATTACACTAAGGATGTGCTTACGCGCGCCTTTAGCTTGGTTAAGTGCAATTTCCATGATCTCTTTAGTGATACCTTCAATCTTGATATCCATCTGAAGTGCTGTGATACCGTCGTTAGTACCCGCTACTTTAAAGTCCATGTCACCTAGGTGATCTTCGTCACCAAGAATGTCAGAAAGAACAACGAAATCATCGCCTTCTTTCACAAGACCCATTGCGATACCCGCAACAGACGCTTTGATTGGTACACCAGCATCCATAAGAGCAAGTGAAGTACCACATACAGAAGCCATTGAAGATGAACCGTTTGATTCAGTGATTTCTGATACTACACGTACTGTGTATGGGAATTCGTCAACAGATGGCATTACAGCAGCAATACCACGCTTAGCCAACTTACCGTGACCAATTTCACGACGCTTAGGCGAACCAACGAAACCCGTTTCACCTACACAGTATGGAGGGAAGTTGTAGTGAAGAAGGAAGTGATCTTTCTTCTCACCCATGATGCTGTCAATGATTTGTGCATCACGTTGTGTACCAAGAGTAGCAGTAACAAGTGCTTGCGTTTCACCACGAGTAAATAGTGAAGAACCGTGAGTACGTGGAAGTACACCAGTACGAACGTCTAGCGCACGAACCATGTCTTTTTCACGACCATCAATACGAGGAAGACCCGCAATGATACGGCCACGAACAACTGTCTTCTCTAGATCGTGGAAAAGAGTGTGGATTTCTTTAGTATTTGCTGCAGAATCTTCAGCAAGTAGCACGTCGTTTAGCTCAGCTGCGATCTCATGGATGCGATCGTAACGAGCCATTTTCTCAGTGATTTGGTAAGCTTCAACAAGCTTAGCTTCAGCTAACTCAGCGATCTTAGTTTTAAGTGCTGTGTTCTCAACAGGCGCAGCCCAATCCCAAGCTGGCGTTGCAACTTCAGCAGCAAACTCGTTGATTGCATTGATAACAACTTGTTGTTGATCGTGACCAAATACAACAGCTTGTAGCATTTGCTCTTCAGATAGACGGTCAGCTTCTGACTCAACCATTAGAACAGCGTCTTTAGTACCAGCAACAACAAGATCTAGACGGCTTTCTGCTAGTTCTGCATTGCTTGGGTTAAGAACGAATTGATCGTTGATGTAACCAACACGTGCTGCACCGATAGGACCATTGAATGGAATACCAGAGATAGCTAGTGCTGCTGATGTACCAATCATTGTAACCATATCAGGGTTAACTGCAGGGTTTACAGAAACCACTGTTGCAATAACTTGTACTTCGTTTTTAAAATCGTCAGGGAATAGCGGACGGATTGGACGGTCAATTAGACGTGCAGTCAGTGTTTCGCCTTCAGAAGGACGACCTTCACGCTTGAAGAAACCACCAGGGATTTTACCTGCAGCGTAAGTACGCTCTTGGTAGTTCACTGTTAGCGGGAAGAAGTCTTGGCCTTCTACTGCTGTTTTCTTACCAACAACAGAAACGAACACTGAAGTGTCGTCCATGCTAACCATTACTGCAGCAGTCGCTTGACGTGCTATAACACCAGTCTCAAGAGTAACCGTGTGGTTACCGTACTGGAAAGTCTTTACGATAGGATTCACGTGAATTTCCTTAAATATATTCCGCTTTTTATTTGCAGGTCAATTATAACCAACACAAACATAAGCGTCATGTAATGATGTCCACTTTACGTAGTGATTTCACGTATCGCGACTAATGAAAGTTCTTAATGCTGAAAAAACTGTCATTAGCCGCGACCTAAAGGTCGACGAAAACGACTCGCGAAGTCATAACAGTGGAAAAGTGCCGTTATTTACTCGGTCCTATCATATCTCTGCCTAAGCATTCATACAACAAACTTGAGCTTAACTCCGGTACAGATAGTAGACGAAATTGCGAAAGATAACAGGAGGACGAATCAATAATAGCGGTATTAACAATAAAAAGAGCAGATAAAAAGAAAGGAGCCTAGGGCTCCTTTCTTAAAGCAATCTTAGCGACGTAGGCCTTGACGCTTGATTAGGTCTTGGTAACGATCTAGGTTTTTACCTTTAAGGTAATCTAGAAGCTTACGACGACGAGAAACCATGCGTAGTAGACCGCGACGGCTGTGGTGGTCATGCTTGTGGTTAGCAAAGTGACCTTGAAGGTGGTTGATTTGCGCTGTTAAAAGTGCAACCTGAACTTCAGGAGAACCAGTATCATTTTCACATTGTGCGTAATCTGCAACGATTGCTGCTTTAGTTTCTGCATTCAGAGACATAACTCATTCCTAATACAAGATGTTTTAATTTGTGCCGCCAATCTCTGATTCAGCCGACACCCAAGCCGCGGATTATACTGATCAGCGGTACGAACTACAAGCGAATAATTAACCAGTGTTATTTTTAACCTCAAGCAACTCATGTGTAATAATCAAACTGATTTATCACTCACAATTACCTCTGGTTCCTTGGCGTTCTTATTCCTGTTGTTCGTTAGCCATTACCCGCTTTGGTGCCAACATGCCTTTCGCATCAATGGTACCAACACCAATAAATTCCGCAGCGTCACCTACTGTAATGCGCACTAATGTACCTTCAGCAGGAACAACTTCAGCACTAACAGGATTACCATGTAACACATGAACCGCAGCTGCTGCCGTGATATTCACTTCTGGTAAATCTTGTACTGCGGTATCGGTTGGCAATAATAATGCATCTAATACTATGCCTGGTTCTATCTCATCCGCTTTCGCTTGATCAAGCATGGCTTGTAGTTGCTCAATCGTTACCATGCGCTCATACGGGAAATTAGATACCCCTGTACGACGCAAGTAAGTGACATGAGCGCCACAACCGAGCATTTCACCTAAATCATCCACAATAGTACGAATATATGTGCCTTTTGACACATGTAATTCCATTTCAACTTCATTGTTATCAAAGCGCAATAACTCAACCGAATACACAGTAATCTTACGCGATTCACGAGGAATAGAGATTCCTTCACGGGCGTATTCATACAATTTACGGCCTTGGTATTTTAATGCTGAGTACATAGATGGAATTTGATCGGTCGTGCCTCGAAAACTATCGATGCATGCTTCAAGTTGATCGCGTTCTACATTAACGGTACGGGTTTCAACCACTTCACCATCAGAATCAGACGTATCAGTACGCTCACCTAATTTGGCAACCACACGGTAACGCTTATCTGAATCTAATAAAAATTGTGAAAACTTGGTCGCTTCACCAAAACAAAGCGGTAACATGCCCGTCGCTAAAGGATCAAGCGCACCAGTATGGCCCGCTTTTTGTGCAAAAAAGATACGTTTCACTTTTTGCAGGGTATCGTTAGAACTAATGCCGGTTGGTTTATCAACCAAGATCACACCGTTAATTGGACGACCTTTACGACGACGTGCCATGTTTACTCCTCGCCTTTTTCTACTTCGTCTTCATCACCACGACGATCTTCATCGTCACGTACCGCTTTCGATACTAGGTTAGAAATACGCATACCTTCAGTCAACGACTGATCAAAGATAAAGTTCAATTCAGGCGTTACACGTAAACGAATTTCTTTACCTAAAAGCGAACGAATGTAAGGTGCCATTTCACGTAGCGCTTCCAAACTACCTTCAGCAGTTTGCTCGCCAATTGGGAAAAATGTTACGTAGATCTTGGCGTAGTTCATATCACGCGATACATCAACACTTGAAATTGTTGTCATTGCGATCGCTGGATCTTTGATTTCACGTTGTAAAATCACTGCCAATTCTTTTTGTAGCTGCTGTGCTACACGTTGGGTACGGCTAAATTCTTTTGCCATTATTTTGCTCTCTCTAAGAATAATGCTCTTGAAAGAATGGGGAGCCGAAGCTCCCCATTATCATTATCATGTTGAAAAACAACTAACTACACTGATTATTAGTCAAGTGTACGTTGGATTTCAATAATTTCGAATACTTCGATCTGGTCACCAACGCGAACGTCGTTGTAGTTCTTAACACCGATACCACACTCATAACCATTCTTAACTTCAGCCACGTCATCTTTAAAGCGACGTAGTGACTCAAGCTCACCTTCGTAAATAACAATGTTTTCACGTAGGACACGAATAGGATTATTACGCTTGATAGTACCTTCAGTAACCATACAACCAGCGATTGCGCCAATCTTAGGAGACTTAAATACTTCACGTACTTGTGCTAGACCAATGATTTCTTGTCTAAACTCAGGAGACAACATACCGCCCATCGCCGCTTTAACTTCGTCGATTAGTTGGTAGATGATTGAGTAGTAACGTAAATCTAGGCTTTCATTTTCGATTGTTTGACGCGCAGAGGTGTCAGCACGAACGTTGAAGCCAAGTAGAATAGCGTTAGACGCTGCAGCAAGTGTTGCATCAGTTTCAGTGATAGCACCAACACCTGAACCTACAATGTTCACTTTAACTTCATCAGTTGAAAGTTTACGTAGTGAGTCAGCAATTGCTTCAACAGAACCTTGAACGTCAGCTTTAAGCACAACGTTTAGTTCAGCAACTTCGCCAGCTTCCATGTTCGCAAACATGTTTTCTAGCTTAGATTTTTGTTGACGTGCTAGTTTAATATCACGGAATTTACCTTGACGGTAAAGCGCAACTTCACGAGCTTTACGCTCATCACGTACTACTGTTGCTTCATCACCTGATGCTGGAACACCAGAAAGACCAAGGATCTCAACAGGAATAGAAGGACCTGCTGATTCAATTTCTTGACCTTGTTCGTTGCGCATTGCACGAATACGACCATGCATTAAACCACAAAGAACGATATCGCCTTTACGCAATGTACCTTCTTGAACAAGTACAGTTGCTACAGGACCACGGCCTTTATCAAGACGTGATTCGATAACTACACCTGACGCCATACCTTCTTCAACTGCTGTCAGTTCAAGAATTTCTGACTGAAGTAAGATAGCTTCTAGTAGACCATCGATGTTAGTACCTTGTTTCGCAGAGATGTGAACAAACATGTTCTCACCGCCCCACTCTTCAGGCATAACATTGTATTGAGCTAGCTCATTCTTCACGTTGTCAGGGTTTGCATCTTCTTTGTCGATCTTGTTTACCGCAACGATCAAAGGTACACCTGCCGCTTTCGCGTGCTGGATAGCTTCAACTGTTTGTGGCATCACGCCATCGTCTGCTGCAACTACAAGTACAACGATATCTGTCGCTTGAGCACCACGAGCACGCATAGCTGTAAACGCTGCGTGTCCAGGAGTATCAAGGAAAGTGATCATACCGTTGTCAGTTTCAACATGGTAAGCACCGATGTGCTGTGTAATGCCACCTGCTTCGCCTGAAGCAACGTGTGCTTTACGAATGTAGTCAAGTGTTGATGTTTTACCGTGGTCAACGTGACCCATGATAGTAACAACAGGTGCACGAGAAACTTTCACTAAGTCTGCTGCGTTACGATCTGAAAGCACTGCTTCTTCAAGCTCGTTTTCTTTACGCAGAATAACTTTGTGGCCCATTTCTTCAGCAACAAGCGATGCTGTTTCTTGGTCGATAACTTGGTTGATAGTCGCCATAGCGCCCATCTTCATCATTACCTTGATAACTTCAACGCCTTTAACAGACATTTTGCTAGCCAGTTCAGAAACAATGATCGTTTCACCGATCACAACATCTTGCTTAGCAACTAGCGCTGTTTTATCAAAGCCATGCTGCATTGATGCTGGTTTGTTCATTTGTGGCTTACCGCGACCACGTTGGTTGCGACCGCCACGGCTGTCTTGCTTAGCCGCTGGTTTTTTCTTTTTACGACGGCGAGAAGTTTCTTCTTTGCGGTCTTGTTCGTCTTCTGCAGCACGCGCATATGTAGATGTCGTTGTATGGTAATCAGATTTTTCCATACTTACTGCTTGCTCAGGTTTTACCCCGTTTTTCTCGTTCTGTTCTGCCATTTTGCGAGCCTCTTCTAGCTGACGCTGACTTTCTTCTTCGGCTTTTCGCTTGGCTTCCTGTTCCAGACGACGCTGTAGTACTTCAGCGTCTAACTTAGCCTGTTTGTCAGCGACGGTGCGCTTAGCTTTTTCGTCAGCCTTACGCTTATCCTGTTCGGTACGATTCGCTTTATCCTCAGCGGCACGCTTTAATTTCTCTTTTGCTTCACGCTCAGCAGTTTCATCTGCTTTGCGCTGCTCTTCAGCTTGACGTGTAGCAGCTTCCTCTGCACTACGTTTTGCTGCTTCTTCTGCTGCTTGGTTGGCAATCGTATCAGCTTCACGTTGCGATATAGCTTCTGCTTCACGCTTAACAGCATCTTCTGCTGCACGTTGTTCTTCTTCAAGTGCTGAACGTTTCACGTAGGTGCGCTTTTTGCGTACTTCTACTTGAACATTTTTGCTCTTGCCACCGCTACCAGAGACACTTAATGTACTACGTGTCTTGCGCTGCAGAGTCAGACGAGTTGGAGCGCCGTCAGTATTGACATCACTACCATGCTCCTTTTGGAGATGGTTAAGTAACGCCTGTTTTTCGGTTTGGCTTACATTCTCATCAACATTCTTAGCGATCCCAGCATCTGAAAGCTGTTGAAGTAAACGGTCAATTGGCGTACCAATTTCTTCCGCCAATGTTTTAACGGTAACCTCTGACATAATGCTCCTCCTTGCTTGCTTTATTTTTTTTTGATTACGCTTCGTCGCTGAACCAGCAAATATTACGCGCAGCCATAATTAGCTCACCCGCTTTTGCATCGTCCACGCCTTCAATGTCGGTCAAGTCATCAGTTCCTTGATCAGCAAGATCTTCAAGCGTACAAATACCTTTAGCTGCAAACTTAAACGCTAACTCGCGCTCAAGACCTTCCAGACTTAATAAATCTTCTGCAGGTTCTACACCGTCAAGCGTTTCTTCTTTAGCAAGCGCTAACGTAGTCAATGCAGCTTTTGCACGGCTACGTAATTGCTCGATAGTCTCTTCATCAAGACCATCAACATTCATTAATTCACTTAATGGAACGTAAGCAATTTCTTCTAGTGTAGTAAAGCCTTCTTCCACCAACATAGTTGCAAAGTCTTCATCAATATCAAGGTGCTTAGTAAACACTTCAATTGATGCTTGCGCTTCTGCTTGGTGTTTTTTCTGTAAGTCTTCAACAGTCATAACGTTTAGTTCCCAGCCAGTAAGCTGTGATGCTAGACGTACGTTTTGACCGTTACGACCGATCGCTTGTGCCAGATTATCTTTCTGTACAGCGATATCCATAGTGTGGTTGTCTTCATCAACGATGATTGAATCAACTTCCGCAGGTGCCATTGCATTAATAACGTATTGTGCAGCATTTTCATCCCACAATACGATATCGATACGTTCGCCGCCAAGCTCACTAGAAACAGCTTGAACACGTGCGCCACGCATACCAACACAAGCACCCACAGGGTCAATACGCTTGTCATTAGTTTTTACTGCGATTTTTGCACGAGAACCAGCATCACGTGCTGCGCCCATTAGTTCAATCAGTTCTTCGCCCATTTCTGGCACTTCAATGCGGAATAGCTCAGATAACATTTCTGGCTTAGAACGCGTCATGAATAACTGGAAACCACGTGCTTCAGGTGCAACTTTGTACAATAGACCACGAACACGGTCGCCTGGACGGAAGTTTTCACGAGGAAGTTGGTCATCACGTTGGATAACAGCTTCTGCGTTGCTGCCTAAATCGATGATCACTGCATCACGATTTACTTTTTTAACGATACCAGTGATTAGCTCACCTTCGTTATTAATAAATTGTGCCACAATTTGCTCACGCTCAGCTTCACGTACTTTTTGTACGATAACTTGCTTTGCAGTTTGCGTAGTAATACGGTCAAAGGTTACAGATTGAATATCATCTTCAATGTAATCACCAAGAACGATCGATGGATCTTCATATTGTGCTGCTTCTAACGTAATTTCAAGTGTTGGTTGAGTTACCTCATCTACTGCTTTCCAACGACGGAAAGTTTCGAATTCACCTGTTTTACGATCGATAACAACACGAACTTCGATTTCTGCTTCGTGTTTCTTTTTAGTTGCTGTTGCTAATGCAATCTCTAGCGCTTCAAAAATACGCTCGCGAGGAACAGCTTTTTCGTTGGATACCGCTTCTACGACAGCCAAGATTTCTTTGTTCATTTCTAATGCCCCAATTTAGCGGTTAGAATTTTGGAACTAGGTTGGCCTTGGAGATATTGCTCAGTGCAAAGGACTCGTCATTGCCATCTACGTTAAGTGTGATCAGTTCGCCTTCAACAGCGACAATGTCACCTTTCCACTTACGACGGTTTCCCATCGCCATTTTTAATACTAAGCTAACTTCATTGCCAATAAATTGTTGGTAATGTGCTGCTTTGAATAGTGGTCTTTCCAATCCAGGGGAAGACACTTCTAGGTAATAAGCAACAGTAATTGGATCTTCAACATCCATTACTGCACTAATCTGGCGGCTAACCTCTGCACAACCGTCTACATTAATACCATTTTCATGGTCAATAAACACGCGAAGAGTGGAGTGCTCACCAGCACGGATGAACTCTAAACCAACAAGTTCAAAGCCAATAGCTTGAACTGAGGGCTCGAGTAAGTCGGATAATTGTGTCTCTAAAGCTGTCAAGACAACCCCCCGGAAACAAAAAAAGGGCATAAAGCCCAGTAAATACCTGAATGGTCATGTTTCAGATAATAAAAAACCCCGAATACGGGGTTTTTTATTACTGGACCCTGATTACTAAAACCATGCAAGCAAGAGTCTTAGTAAGAAAACAAACATTCAAAAGTAAGAATAGTCTATTTTCAGGAAAGTGGTTGCGGGGGCTGGATTTGAACCAACGACCTTCGGGTTATGAGCCCGACGAGCTACCAAGCTGCTCCACCCCGCGTCCGATTCTGAACAGAGTATACCGTTCAGATGTTACTATTACAAGTAACCAGTATAATGGTGCCGAGAAGGGGACTTGAACCCCTACACCTTGCGGCACTAGCACCTCATGCTAGCGTGTCTACCAATTTCACCATCTCGGCTAAATCTTTACTTACTGAGATTTTTCACTTGTTGCTGGTGTTGTTTCAGCAGTGTTCTCAGTTGTTTTTTCTGCTGCCACTACTTTATCAGTAGTTATTGCAGTCTTTGGTTGTTCAACAGTTTGTGTGGTAGCAGGAGCCGAAAGGTTATCCCAGCCACTTGTTCCTGCAGCTTGCTTGGTACTAATGTTGCCAAGAACAAGACTTATAACAAAGAAAATAAGTGCACAAAGTGTTGTCATTCGAGTTAGAAAATTTCCTGAGCCGCTAGAGCCGAACAAAGTTCCTGAAGCACCAGCCCCGAATGAAGCTCCCATATCTGCGCCTTTACCTTGCTGAACCATTACTAGGCCAATTACACCAAGCGCAGCGACAAGATAAATCACAAGTAGAATTTCGTACATGGGTTCCACCTATGGTTAAATTGCTATACCGGCTTTGCTTTAGCAGTGCCAGCGCATTCCTCTTATCTAGAGAGCGAATGAATACTAGCGAAACCCTGTAACAGTGACAAGTAATATTTACTCAAAAAGTGAATATTCCGAACCACTTGCACAACATTTAGCCAAAAGCAAAGTCATCAAAATAAAAAGGCTGACTTTATTTTATTAGCCAGCCTCCACCTTTATTGAATAATGCTTTAAAAAATTAAGCGATTATCAATAATCATTACATTAGCAGTTTTCTTTTACTGCTTTTGCAATATCCAACGCATATTGCTGAACATCAGCTGCATTTTGGCCTTCAACCATAACACGAATCAATGGTTCGGTGCCTGATTTACGTAATAATACGCGACCATTATCACCTAATTTTTGTTCAACTGCTTGTGTCACAGCAATAACAGCCGCTGATTGTAGTGGATCATTATCACCTTTAAAGCGGACGTTCTCCAATACTTGCGGGAACATTGTCATGCCATCACTCAGCTCTTTTAAGCTCATTTTACTTGCAACAATAGAAGCCATGACCTGTAGACCAGCGACAATACCGTCTCCTGTTGTTACTTTATCAAGTAAAATAACATGGCCTGAGTTTTCAGCACCAATCAGCCAATTATGATTTAACAGCTCTTCCATAACATAACGGTCACCCACTTTTGCACGTACAAAAGGAATGCCTAAATTTTTAAGAGCAACTTCCATGCCCATATTTGTCATTAATGTACCAACCACACCACCTTTTAGCTCACCACAACGCAATGCATCACGTGCGATGATATAAGCAATCTGATCGCCATCAACTTTATTACCTAACTCATCAACCATGATCACACGGTCGCCATCACCATCAAGAGCAATACCAAAGTCAGCTTTTTCTGCTAACACTTTAGCTTGCAATGCAGCAACATCAGTAGCACCCACTTTATCATTAATATTGATACCGTTTGGCTCGCAACCAATAGTAATAATTTCAGCACCTAATTCAGAGAAAACTTTCGGTGCGATGTGGTAAGTTGCACCATGAGCGCAATCAACAACAATTTTAAAACCTTCAAGGCTCAAATGATTAGGGAATGTACCTTTACAAAACTCAATATAACGGCCAGCTGCATCATCAATACGGTATGCTTTACCCAATAGTGCTGATTCAACACACGTTAATGGTTTTTCCATTTCAGCTTCAATGGCTAATTCAACTGCGTCCGGTAATTTAGTACCTTGAGCCGAAAAGAATTTGATGCCGTTATCATGGTAAGGATTGTGTGATGCAGAAATCACAATACCCGCTTCAGCACGAAATGTACGAGTTAGGTAAGCAACAGCAGGGGTTGGCATAGGGCCGGTAAAAGCCGCTTTCAAACCAGCTGCCGCTAAACCTGCTTCTAACGCAGATTCCAGCATATAACCTGAAATACGAGTATCTTTACCGATTAAGACTTTTTTAGTCCCTGTTTTCGATAATACACGTCCTGCCGCCCAACCAAGCTTCATTACAAACTCAGGCGTAATAGGACCTTCACCAACAAGACCACGAATACCATCTGTACCAAAGAACTTACGTTCAGCCATTTTACGCTCCTAGCTCTATTTTATAAGTATATTGATTGTAATTAGCATAGTGCTTTAGTTTACAATCTTTCATTTATAACGAAATTATATCGACATTATTTAGAATAATTTGCCACTATATTACAGACTCGAATAACATCAATTGTCTCTTGTGCGTCATGAACCCGAATTATTTGCGCCCCCTTCATTGCTGCAATAGTTGCGCAGGCTAAACTTCCAGCGACACAATCCATTGGCGGTTTATTCAATAATTTCGATATCATTGATTTACGAGACATTCCCGCTAATAACGGTAAACCAAATTGATGAAATTGTTCAAGCTGCGCTAATAATTGATAATTATGCGCCATTGTCTTACCAAACCCAAAACCTGGATCTAAAATTAATTGTTGGCGCGCAATACCATATTGCTCACAAGCTTGAATACGCTCGTTCAAAAATTGATTCACATCAGTAATCAAATCGACATAATGGGGATCGGACTGCATTGTACGCGGTTGACCTTGCATATGCATCAAGCAGATAGGAACATTCGCCTTAGCTGCAGCATCTAATGCCCCAACCTCTTGTAACGCACGGACATCATTAATTAAATCAGCGCCAGCATTAACCGCCTCAGTCATCACTAATGCTTTGCTAGTATCAATCGAAATCCAACAATCAAACCGTTGTCGAATGGCCTCTATTACTGGAATAACTCGTGCAAGCTCCCTCTCAACATTAACATCAGCGGCACCGGGTCGAGTTGATTCTCCACCAATATCAATGATCGCAGTACCTGCTTCGATCATGGATTCAACATGACGTAACGCACTCTCTAATTGATGATATTTTCCGCCATCTGAAAATGAATCAGGGGTAATATTAACAATCCCCATCACTTGAGGCGTTGTAAGATCAAGTGCCTTACCTTTACTGATTAACATCATGTTATGGCTCCGAAAATTTCAACAAAAAAAAACCCCGACCTAAGTCAGGGTTTTCGATTCACTTAGCAATTATGCTTGAGGCTTGCTATCTGTATCATCTTGCTCAGATAGCGCATCAATACCATCACCGATTGGCTCATCAGGAGCAATTTCAGTTTCTGGTGCATTACGCAACGTATCACCCTCATCAGTCCAACCTTTCGGTGGACGGATTACAGCTTTACGTTCCATCAAGTCATCAATCTGACCCGCATCAATGGTTTCATATTTCATCAATGCATCTTTCATAGAATGCATGATATCCATATTATCAGTCAAAATTTGACGTGCGCGTTGGTAATTACGATCGATTAGAATACGAACTTCAGTATCAATCAGCTTCGCTGTGTCATCAGACATATGCTTGCTTTGTGTTACTGAACGACCAAGGAATACTTCACCTTCATCTTCTGCGTATAGTAATGGTCCTAATTTGTCAGAGAAGCCCCACTGAGTCACCATCTTACGTGCAATATCAGTTGCACGTTCAATATCGTTCGATGCACCTGTCGATACTTTCTCACGACCATAGATAAGCTCTTCAGCTAGACGACCACCGTAAAGACTTGAAATCATAGATTCTAAGAATTCACGAGAATGACTTACACGATCTTGCTCTGGTAAGTACATTGTCACACCTAATGCACGACCACGTGGAATAATTGACACTTTGTACACTGGATCGTGATCCGGTACTAAACGACCAATAATTGCGTGACCCGCTTCATGGTATGCGGTTGATGCTTTCTGATCTTCAGACATCACCATTGATTTACGCTCAGCGCCCATCATGATTTTGTCTTTTGCTAGTTCAAATTCAATCATTGCAACAGTGCGTTTATCACCACGAGCAGCAAACAATGCCGCTTCGTTAACAAGGTTTGCTAGATCAGCACCAGAGAAACCTGGTGTACCACGAGCAATCAATGACGGATTAACATCACCATCTAACGGCACTTTACGCATGTGAACTTTAAGAATCTGCTCACGACCACGTACATCCGGAAGACCAACAACAACTTGGCGGTCGAAACGACCTGGACGAAGTAAGGCTGGGTCAAGTACGTCAGGACGGTTGGTTGCGGCAATAACGATAATACCTTCATTACCTTCAAAACCATCCATTTCAACCAGCATTTGGTTCAGTGTTTGTTCACGTTCATCATGACCACCACCAACACCAGCACCACGTTGACGACCTACCGCATCGATTTCATCGATAAAGATAATACAAGGCGCTGCTTTCTTCGCTTGTTCAAACATATCACGGACACGGGATGCACCCACACCAACGAACATTTCAACAAAGTCAGAACCAGAAATAGTAAAGAACGGTACTTTAGCTTCACCAGCAATCGCTTTTGCCAGTAAAGTTTTACCCGTACCAGGAGGACCAACCATCAACACACCTGTTGGGATTTTACCACCTAGCTTTTGGAAACGGCTTGGATCACGTAAGTAATCAACCAATTCTTTAACGTCTTCTTTAGCTTCGTCACAACCTGCTACATCAGCAAAGGTTGTTTTGATTTGGTCTTCACCCATCATACGTGCTTTAGATTTACCGAACGACATGGCACCTTTGCCACCACCGCCCTGCATCTGACGCATAAAGAAAATCCAAACACCAATAAGCAATAACATTGGGAACCACGAAATGAAGATTGAAGCTAAAAGGCTTGGCTCTTCAGGTGGAGTACCCGCAACCGCTACGTTTGCGTTAATAAGATCGTCTAACAGCTTAGGATCATTTGCGACAGGTAAGTATGTTACATAGCTCGCATTATCACGTTTGGTTACAGTGATTTCACGATCATTGAATCGTACTTCCTTTATCTGATCCTGACCGATTTGACGGACAAATGTCGTATAATCGACTTGGCCTTTGGTACTATTACTATTGGTTCCGAAACTCTGGAATACAGACATAAGAACAACAGCAATGACCAGCCATAAAATCAAGTTTTTTGCCATGTCACTCAAGGTGTTAACCTCGCGATAACTAAAAGATGAATGTAGATTACTACAGTTTGTAACCTGTAGCCACAATATAGACTTCACGCGAACGATCTCGCGAGGAATCAGGTTTACGAATTTTGACCACTTTAAACATGCCACGAATATCAGCAAGATATTGGTCGAAGCCTTCACCTTGGAAAACTTTTACCGCAAAACTGCCATTCGGTGCAAGTACTTGTCGACACATATCTAATGCAAGTTCAACAAGGTACATCGCTCGAGGTTGGTCGGATGCAAGGTTACCACTCATATTAGGTGCCATATCAGACATTACCACATCAACCATATCTGGTTGAATGCGTGTTAATAAAGCCTCTAATACTGCTTCTTCTCGGAAATCACCTTGGAGAAAGTTAACCCCTGGCAGTGAATCCATTGGCAAAATATCACAAGCGATGACCTGTCCCTCATCTCCTACAATTTCTGCCGCATACTGTGACCAACCACCTGGTGCAGCACCAAGGTCAACCACTGTCATGCCTGGTTTTAATAATTTATCTTTATTTTGAATTTCTTCAATTTTAAAGAAAGCCCGCGAACGGTAACCCCGTTTTTGTGCCTCTTGTACATATTTATCGTCAAAATGTTCTTTTAACCACCGGCCTGAGCTAGCGGATTGTTTTTTTCTACTCATGATAAACCTAATGAGTTGCCATACTTAGTAAGTATACGTCGGCTAAAGACTTTATCGCACCTAATTCATTAGATTGCGCCCTAAAAATGTGCAGTGCAACATAATCACTGTAGATTTTCCGACTCTCATCTATCAAACAAATTAGTCTTCTAGAGTAGATGGCGGTAGAATGTCGCGTTTTCAACCCTTGTAACTAAAAAAATAGAGTCATCATGAATCTAAGCACAAAACAAAAGCAATTCTTAAAAGGCCTTGCCCATAACCTAAAACCTGTTGTTCTTATGGGTGCTAACGGTCTGACTGAAGCGGTACTAGCTGAAATCGATCTTGCTCTCAACCACCATGAACTGATTAAAGTGAAAGTGGCTTCTGAAGAACGTGAAACTAAACTTTTGATCGTTGACGCTATTGTTCGCGAAACGAAAGCTGAAAAAGTACAAGTCATCGGTAAAACATTAGTGTTATACCGTCAGACTGAAGCACGTAAAATCGAGCTTCCTCGCAAATAAAAAAGGCCGCCTAGCGGCCTTTTTTATAGCCGTCGTTGGCAATAAATTCTTTTTGCTAACGACAAACCTTACCGTTATTAATAAGTTAACGCTTATTTGTCAAACATAGTCTATATTTTTAGTTACGACAAACTGCAATTAATCATTAAATGTATTGTACATCCATGATTTCAAATTCTTTTAAGCCACCCGGTGTTGTAATTTGAACTTCATCTCCGGCTAACTTACCAATTAAACCACGTGCAATCGGTGAGTTTACTGAAATCAAGTTTTGCTTAATATCTGCCTCATCATCACCCACGATACGATAGATCATTTCTTTATCACTATCTAAATCTAATAGTTTGATAGTTGTACCAAAAATAACCTTACCTGTATTGGTTAATGTTTTCACATCGATCACTTGTGCTACTGATAATTTGTATTCAATATCACGAATTTGAGCCTCACAAATGCCTTGTTCTTCTCGTGCAGCGTGGTACTCAGCGTTTTCTTTTAAGTCACCAAGTTCACGCGCTTCAGCAATTGCTTGTGAAATAAGTGGACGACGCTTCAATAATACCTCGAGTTCCTTGAGCAGCTTTTGTTCGCCGCGAACAGTCATTGGTACTTTTTCCATAAATAAATAGCCTCTGTAACCTGATAGCGCTCGCCAATTTCAGGTAAATAGCGTCAGCCTAGCCTATAGCTAGCCTGACAGAATAAAAATGATTTGGTTTATTTTAAACAAAGATGAGCAAGAGATCATCATTGATAAATGATAATCCGCATTTAACTGTTATTTATCAGCAAATTCTTTTGTTATCTCGCGAGCAAAAAAAAACCATTTTTCACTCTTCATCGCGATATTAGGTTAATTTCACCTTATGTTAGCGCTTACTTACTACCGTGATTGTTATCGCAATCAATATTTAAATGGTTACTCTTCATCAACATAAAAAGCGCGCCAAATCACACTATTCAAAATAAAAACCACCATTTAAAGCATAAAAAAAATAATATCTTCTAAATATAACTAAAATACAAAAAATAATTAGAACTTTTAGTTATTTAAATAACACACTGATAAAAATAGAAATAAATGCCATAAAAAACCTAAAATAGGCCAAGTTAAACTATTTTTCAGTTTTTTTTACTAACATATTACCAATGACACAAGTAAAAAGAACGCCATAGCATTTGGCATTGAAATGCAATCTATAAAAAAATCATATAAAGGATTCGGTAATGAACAAGAACCTAATTGCTCTAGCAGTAGCAGCAGCGACTTTCTCTGGCGCAGCATCAGCAGCAACAGTTTATTCAGACGACACTTCTAGCCTAGCTATCGGCGGCCGTGTAGAAGCTCGCGCACTTCTTTCTGAAAATGCAAAAAATGACAAAATTACAGATGTTCTTCAACAACAAACAAGCAACGATGTAACAGACATCTCTCGTGTACGTGTAAACATTGATGCGAAAACACAAATTGCTGATGGCGTACAAGGTATTGGTTACTTTGAGCGTGAATTTAAAGGTGATCATAATAACGATGAAAACCGTTACATGTATGCTGGTGTAAACAGCGATAAGTACGGCCAAATCGTTTACGGTAAAGCTGACGGCTCTCTAGGTATGATCACTGATTTCACTGATATCATGGCATACGCAGGTTCTGTTGTTGGTGGCTCAAAATTAGCCGTTTCTGATCGTACTTCAAATAACCTAGCTTATTCTGGTACATT
>SAMEA5043655__coassemble_116_pt1 | contig 18476 bp, 9 predicted proteins | sample SAMEA5043655__metabat2_low_PE_001 | metagenome-assembled genome bin SAMEA5043655 (sample SAMEA5043655) | Gadus morhua
CCTTTAGGGTACAAAATCACCACTTGAATATTATCCATGCCATAAAAAGCATGGGCTACTGCAGCGCCAGTATCTCCTGATGTTGCCGTTAGAATAGTAATGTTACCGTCAGTCTCAGTTACCGCTGCTAAAGATTGTGCCATAAAACGGCCACCAAAATCTTTAAAGGCTAACGTCGGTCCATGAAACAACTCTAATGCATACACACCTGATTTAAGCTGTTTAATTGGCGCTGGAAACTGAAAAGCGCTATCAACCATTTGGGTTATGGTATCAGTGCTGAGTTCTTCACCAATAAAGGCCGATAAAATCTTGCTGCTGCGGCTAACAAAATCCATTGCTAGCAACGCATCTATATCACCCAATTGTGGTAATTGTGCAGGGAAAAACAAGCCTTGCTGACGGCCTAAACCTTGGCGTACCGCTTGGCCAAATGAGACTTGCTGTTGGTGCTCTTTAAGATTATACAACTTCATGGTTATAACTCACTCCCTGTGACTTTTGCACCTTGCTTATCGAGCTGACAAACGTGCACAAATCCTTGATCATTTTGGACATAATTATCAGTTAGCCATTTTGCTAACCGCTGCGCGACGTCTAAATTGGTACAAATGCTAAACATCGTTGGCCCCGAGCCAGAAATACCACTCGCAATCGCACCCGCTTCTAACGCATATTTTCGCGCTTGGCTAAATTTAGGTAATAACTTTTCGCGATAAGGCTCCGCCACAACATCATGAATCATTTTAGCGGCGAGTAATGGTTGTTTTGAATAACAAGCATGAATAAATCCCCCGAGGTAACGCCCATGCGCAATCACATCTTGACGACGATATTGAGCCGGTAAAATTGCCCGCGCTTCAGCGGTCGGTACTTTAATCCCCGGATACGCCATGACCCAATACCAATCATCAAAACACGGAATCTTTTGGCTGATAATGTCCATTTCTTGGACCATAAATTGTAGTCCGCCAAGAAAACAGGGAGCGACATTATCGTAATGAATACTGCCAGAGACTTCGCCTTCCATCTCACCCATTAAGGTCAGCAGTTCATTGCTGGTTAACGGCTGTTGATGATATTGATTCAAGGCATCAAGGGCTGCCACAATAGAACAGGCACTGGATCCTAAACCGGAACCAATCGGCATGTTTTTCTCCAACGTGACCGCAACTGGTAATAAAGTAATCCCTTTATGATCCAGTTCACGCGCAAACACTTGCCAACAGCGATAAACAATATTGTCTTCGGCTTGTTGCGGTAACTTATCCACGAAAGCACCGACACATTGCAGACTAAATGCAGTCGTGCCAGCAGCAACTTCAACCCGATCCCCTAATAAAGAGCCATCAATAGGAGAAACCGCCGCACCTAATACATCAAAACCGACACTCACATTACCAATCGACGCTGGTGCATAAACAACAACACTCATTTTATATACCTCGCTTCCAACCTAAGGTACGCATTAGATCAGCAAACACACCGGCCGCTGTCACTTCAGTACCTGCACCATAACCCCTTAATACCAATGGGATTGGTTGATAATAACGACTATAAAAGGCTAATGCGTTTTCACCGTCTTTGATTTTAAACATCGGATCATCAGGATTAACTGCAACGATTTTGACATTACAATTGCCATTCTCAATCTCACCGACATAACGTAAGACTTTATCTTCTTTTGCAGCCGCTGCGGCTAAGTCAGAAAAATAAGCATCTGCTTGTGGTAACCGTGCCATAAACTCATCCACCGAACCCGAGGCATCAAAACCTGGTGGTAAGGCTTGCTCTACCACCACATCATCAAGTTCTAGTTCTAACCCCGCTTCACGGGCTAAAATAAGTAACTTACGCGCAACATCCATACCCGAAAGATCATCACGTGCATCCGGCTCAGTAAAGCCATTATTTCGAGCAACAGTGGTCGCTTCGCTGAAACTCATACCGTCATCTAACTTACCGAAAATATAAGAAAGAGAACCCGATAAAATGCCAGAAAAACGGACTAATTCATCACCTGCTGCGAGCAAATTTTGTAAGTTTTCAATAACAGGTAAACCAGCACCTACCGTGGTGTCATACATAAATTTACGGTGACCGACTCGCGCAGCTTGGCGCAATTGTTGGTAGTACGCCATGCTGGCAGTATTGGCTTTTTTATTCGGTGTAATAACATGGAAACCCGCAGCTAAGTAATCAGCATATTGCTCTGCAATGGTTTGATCAGAAGTACAATCAATAATAACAGGGTTAATAATATGGTTATGGCGTACTAATTCAACCATCCGTTGTAGCTGTAATGGCTCACTCACCGCCCCCATCAGATCGCGCCAACTATCCAGTGCAAAGCCATTACTCTCAAGCAATAAACCTTTACTGTTTGCTAATCCGCAAACACGGATCACAATCCCTTTTTGGGCTAATTTTTGCTGTTGACGATGAATTTGGTCGATCAGTTCACCACCAACACCACCGACACCGACCACGAACACATCTAATGTATGTTGGCTATTAAATAAATTCTCATGACACGCTTTAACCGCTTCCGAGACTTTATTTTGTGGAATAACCGCTGAAATAGCGCGTTCAGAAGAGCCTTGTGCAATCGCCACAATATTAACGTCAACTTCAGCCAGTGCTGTAAAGAATCGTGATGCCACACCGTGTGAGGTTCGCATTCCATCACCGACTAAAGTAACAATCGATAAATCATCACTGAACTCAACGGGCTCTAATAAACCTTCTTTTAACTCAAGTTCAAAATTAGCAATTAACGCTTTTTTAGCCGCTACCTTATCGGCAGTTTCAATACAGAAACTAATACTGTATTCCGATGATGATTGCGTAATCAAAACCACCGACACCCCTGCAGTTGACATTGCACCAAACACGCGTGCTGCCATGCCGACCATCCCCTTCATTCCCGGTCCGGAAACGTTAACCATGGTCAAATCTTTTAAGGTCGTAATACCTTTAATATCAAGCTGATCTTCACCAGTATCTTGACCAATTAAGGTTCCTGCACCTTGCGGGTTAAAACTATTTTTAATTAAACAAGGAATGTGGAATTGAGCAATAGGTGCAATAGTTTTTGGATGCAATACCGATGCCCCAAAATAAGATAATTCCATCGCTTCTTGATAACTTAATGATTTCAGTAACCTTGCATCTGGGACTAAACGTGGATCACAACTATAAACACCATCAACATCAGTCCAGATTTCACAACAGTCAGCCCGTAAACAAGCCGCTAACACTGCCGCTGAATAGTCAGAACCATTACGACCTAAAGTAACTAACTCACCTTGAGCATTACCCGCGGTAAACCCCGGCATGATACAAACATGCCCAGCAGGTAATGGATTATTTCGAAAATGTTGCGTTGAAATTTCAATGTCAACATGCGCTTCCAGATAATCACCCTCGGCATACAAATACTGTACCGGATCAATCAAGCTTGCTGGCTGCCCTTTAGCTTCTAATAACGACTGCATTGTGGCAATCGATAACCGCTCACCTTTGCTGATCACCTTGGCATACACGTTATCAGGGCATAATCCTAATAAGCGGATCCCATGGACATATTGTTGTAACTGTTCAATGGTTGTTGCTAGTTTGGCGGTTAATGTCTGCTGATCAAACCCTGGCTCTAGCGTTTTAAGCCCCTTAAACAAATCACTAAATACCGTTTCTAGAGTCGATATTTGCTGGGTAGCAGAGCCTGTAGTTACCGCGCTCTCGATAACGGCAACCAAATTATTGGTCACCTTACCCGGCGCTGACAACACTACTGCAACCTCGCCTTGTTTGGCATTACTGGCAATAATATCTGCCGCTCTTAAAAATCGTTCTGCATCTGATAATGACGAACCGCCAAATTTAAATACTCGCATTCCCTACTCCCGAGTGACTATCCTGAACTACTTGCCGTAAGCAAATATTACTCAACACTGATAAATTTAAATTGAAAAAAAAGCCCGCAGCTCTTTATGAGTTGCGGGCTTGTTGTAATTCTTGCGCATATCAGCCCGCACCAACACCGGTAATGTTAATGGTAATAATCATGGTTGTGATGATAGTGATACGGGATACATTTGCCATAACTGCAATTTCTCTTTACACGCTGTTACCTTACGATTACATGAATCGCAATATAGAGTCAATAAAGTTTTTACAATTATCACATAATAGCTACGCACTATTACGAGCCAATACAACCTCTTTTAACGATTAAAAAAACAACAATAATATTTGCAGTCAGCTACAGAGCATTGCATAGTAAATAATAGAAAATGAAATTGTCATCATTAAGGATAAACTGATGAGTGCAGCCATGGAGTCACTAATAGCACATACTATTTTACAAGGCTCTGATGCGATGTTTGGCCGGTTTCTTGACGTAACAGCCGAAGCGCAACAACGATTTGAGCACCAACAATGGACGCTGGTTCATCAAGCATTAAAAACTCGAATCAGTTTTTATGACCATCATGTTGAATTAGTCACCAACCAAATTCAAATTATGCTTGGGGGGCGTTATGCTAATCAAGTCTGTCTCACCGCAGTAAAACAGGCTTATCAGAATTTATTGGTTGATTACCCACGCTATGATATTGCAGAAAGTTTTTTTAACTCGGTCTATTGCCGTATCTTTAAGCATCGTAATATTAACCGCGACAATATTTTTGTTCACAGTTCACAACAACATCGTATCCCTACCTATCCCAGCAGCTTAACCCGTCATTATCGTATTCAAACTACCGTGGCGGCAATGATAGAAAGAATGCTCGATGATCAATCCTTTACTCTCGATTGGAATGATAAGCAGCGTGATATTCAATTGTTGATTACTCATTTAGAGGCCGAATTGGGAGATAAGATTGATCAACAACTGACCTTAGAGCAAATTCGCGAACCTTTTTACCGTAATAAAGCCGCTTATCTGGTTGGAAAACTGACTTTTTCAAATGGTGAATCATTACCTTTAGTGCTGCCAATACTTAATCATCATGGTGAACTCTTACTGGATGCGGGTATCTGTAACGTTAATGATGTCAGTGTTATTTTTGGTTTTGCGCGCTCTTATTTCATGGTTTACAGCCCTGCACCTGCGGCTCTAGTACGCTTTTTAGCACAGCTACTACCCAATAAAAATTTGGCCGAGCTCTATACTGCTATCGGTTGTCAAAAACACGGTAAGACTGAATTTTATCGCCAATTTTTAGATCACTTAGATAACTCAGACGATAAATTTATTATTGCACCTGGCATCAAAGGTATGGTGATGTCAGTGTTCACCCTACCTTCCTATGATTTTGTTTTTAAAATAATTAAAGATAAATTTGCCCCCCAAAAAGACATTAGTCATCAAACTGTTAAACAAAAATATCAACTGGTAAAAGAGCATGATCGCGTCGGCCGAATGGCTGACACCCAAGAATATCGCCATTTTAGTTTTCCACGCCACCGCTTTAGCGATGAGCTCATTAATGAACTACTGACTATTGCACCTTCCATTGTTTCCGTTACTACTGATGAGGTGATTATTGAACACCTTTATATGGAACGACGGATGATCCCGTTTAATATTTATATTGAAACGGCTAATGACACCGACTTACGCTACGCAGTGAATGAATATGGTAACGCCATTAAACAATTAGCTGCTGCTAATATATTCCCAGGCGACATGCTCTTTAAAAACTTTGGCGTAACACGCCACAAGCGAGTGGTATTTTATGATTACGATGAAATTACTTATATGAGTGAAATGAATTTTCGTACGATTCCTGCAGCGCGTTATCCTGAAGATGAAATGGCTGCTGAACCTTGGTATAGCGTTGGGGTTAATGATGTATTCCCAGAAGAATTCCGTACCTTTTTATTGATCAATCCTAAAGTAAGAACCTTGTTTAATGAATTACATCAGGATTTGTTTGAAGCCAGTTATTGGCAACATTTACAGGCCAATATTAGCCAAGAACTGTACCCTGATGTTTTCCCTTATCAAAACCATCACCGATTACATATTAATACGAAAGGGGAGTCATTTTCATAAAGATTGTAATGCTTTGTAATATTACAGTTAAATTGATATAACGATCATATTATACGCATCTGAGTGAGTATTTATTATTTATAACACTTACTCTCAACCCAATATGGCCTACTCTTTAGAATAATGTCGAGCAGATGGGAGTGAGTATGATCAAATATTATTTAAGCATTGTGGTATTACTTACTTTTTTAACCTTACCGGCAACAACACAAGCAGCAGCAACCATCAAAACGAATTTGACATATAATGGTGGGCAGAAATTAACCTCTGGATGGTTTTTATCATCACAATCGCGTCATCAACAACGTTTTGATGTGTGGCAGATAGACAGTGGTTATGCTTACTCTATGACTGATAATACTCAGCTTTATGTCAGTACCCATCTAACAACTAGCACCGAACATCAACCTGCAACTTCCGGCTTAGCCTCTGGGGTGAAATATACGCTATCACCTAAAATAAGCATTAATAGCGCCATCACATCCGAAACTATCAATAATGAAACAACGCTAGGATTAGAGTTCAGTAGTCAATATGATGTATCACAAAAAGTGAATGTCCGCGCAACCGTCGATTATGCAGAACTTGAGAAAATTATTGAATTAGGGCTAGGATTCAGTTTTTAATGCACTCAAATCCAGCGCTGTGCTGGCAAAAATAATCCCATTTAAATCTGCATAAAGATAATCATTTGGATAAATGAGCGTTTCGGAAATATTTAAAACGACATTCTTTTCCCCCATTTGACGCTTATCGGTTTTGATCGGACATGCTGCTAATGCTTTAATACCTAATGGTAATTGAGCCAATGTTGCGACATCTCGAATAGCACCATTAACGATGACACCTTGCCAATTATTTTTAATGGCTAATAAAGCCAATTGATCACCTAGTAAGGCACGTCGGCAACTTCCATGACCATCAATAAACAGCACCTTACCATCACCTGCCGTAGATAATATATTACGCACTAAACTGTTATCTTCAAAACAGCGAAGTGTCACTATTTGCCCCCAAAATGGCGAATGACAACCATAATCGAATAAGGTTAGCGGTAAAAAACGAATATCCTGCGCGTAGTAATCACAGATGTCTGGTAATAAATCCTTCATTAGCCTTTACCTATCACTATAAAACAAACAAAAACAGACAAAATTGACCGTATTTATTAACAATGTCCACTCGATTAATTTATGAGATCTTTTTTACTTCAATCTACCAACCTTAATGAGTGCCAACCCTAATTGATACTGTTACAATATTTAGAGAAAGATGAACCATATGTTGTGTTTTTTATCCTCGTTAAGCTTAAATATTAGTCAATGGTATTGGGTTTTGTATATTATGATTACTACCATGACACTTTTTATCTACTCAGATATAAAAGTTAACTAAACTCGGAAACATAACACCCGTTCTTCTCACTGTTTGATATAAATCAACAAAGATATAAATAATCGGCATCAAATAAGCTCACTACATTGTTAGCGAGCTGTTAAGTGAATACAATTGTCGCATTATCAGGGAGATTGTAGCCAGCACCCCAAGTTTTATGGGGGATTTCAGCATCTAATACATGTTGAATGAAAGGATGGTGTACCACATAGGTTTTACAATAAAGTGTTTATTAATAACATTTTGCCTATACGTGAATTTTTTTTATAGAATTTAACTATTCTGTGGTTAACCAGATTTAGTTTCTGATATTAGGTACTGCCAAAATGCAAACCCCTCACATTCTGATTGTAGAAGACGAGCACGTAACACGTAACACTCTAAAAAGTATTTTTGAAGCAGAGGGTTATACTGTATTCGAAGCAAACGATGGCGCAGAAATGCACCAGATGCTTTCTGAAAACCCTGTGCATCTCGTTATTATGGATATTAACCTTCCAGGTAAGAATGGTCTGTTACTTGCTCGTGAACTTCGCGAACAAGGTGATATGGCACTGATGTTCTTGACCGGTCGTGATAACGAAGTTGATAAGATTTTAGGTCTTGAAATTGGTGCTGATGATTACATCACAAAACCATTCAACCCACGTGAATTAACTATCCGTGCACGTAATCTATTAACTCGCGCTATGAACCAAGGTCTTCCAACTGAAGATAAGAAATTGGTTGAGCGTTACGAGTTTAATGGTTGGTCGTTAGAAATTAACAGCCGTTCTTTAGTTAGCCCAAGTGGCGAGCAATTCAAGTTACCACGCTCTGAGTTCCGTGCATTACTGCACTTCTGTGAGAACCCAGGTAAGATTCAAACGCGTGCTGATTTATTAAAGAAAATGACTGGCCGTGAACTTAAGCCACATGATCGTACTGTTGATGTAACTATCCGTCGCATCCGTAAGCACTTTGAATCTGTTGCTGATACTCCAGAGATCATCGCAACGATTCACGGTGAAGGTTACCGCTTTTGTGGTGATTTAGGCGAAGAGTAATCTCTTTGCTAAATAAATTTTCAAATAAAAAAGGCGACCATGGTCGCCTTTTTTGTTGCTGATTACTGCTGTTTTAACCACGTTTTCAGCACATTGATATCATCCTGATAGCTATATTTGATTTCATCAACCCAGTCATTAATATTCTCCCACCACGCAGGTAACTCAGGCGATTGGGCTTTCTGTGCGATTTGTTGGATATGTTTAAGACCAATAGAACCCGCAGCACCTTTGATCTTATGTGCTTCAAATTTTATCCCGTCTTGATCTTTCGCTATCATATTCGAGTCTAAAATAGCCAAATAATCAGGCATCATTTTCTCAAACATCTCAATACTGGTGTATACCGGCTCTGTACCGACGATCTCAACATATGAGGTTAACATTTCTAGATCTAATAATGTATCAATCACACTGCCATGGGTAAGATGATTATTATCAGCCACATCGTCATTAAATTCAGTGGCTTGGACTTCATCACTACAACTTAATACCAGGTTTTCAATCACACTGGTAATGGCTTTAACACTCAATGGCTTATTTAATACTTCATCCATACCTTTGGCTAAATACTCAGTTTTATCGTTAACAACATTGGCGGTTAACGCGACTAAAGCAGGGAGATCTTGATACTGCTGACGTAATTGCTGCGCAATATCAAATCCTGTCATATCAGGTAACTGAATATCCAATAACACCAGATCATAATCTTCAGGCTTAAACATCGCTAACGCTTGATCACCACGCATTGCGACCGTGACCTCGTGCCCTAAACGTTCAAGTAATGATTTCGCCACCACAACATTCAGTTCAATATCTTCTACCATGAAAATACTTAAACCCGTCATTTCGGGGTGAACATCAGTCACCTCATGCTCTTCGACTACCGTTTCAACCAATGGCACTTTAATTTTAACGGTAAAGGTACTGCCTGCCCCGACTTCAGAATCAACACTAATATCACCGCCCATTAACTGAATTAATTGCTGTGACACGGCCAAACCAATCCCAGTGCCTACGGCATGTAAATTATCATCACCTTGTTGGACTTGATAATACATCGCAAAGATATTCTCAATTTCAGCTTTAGGAATACCAATGCCACTGTCTTCAACTTCAAAAATAATATCAGCATCGTGTTCATGAATGTCACTACTCACCGATAACACCACTCCACCTTGTTTAGTGAATTTGGTCGCATTGCCAATCAAATTCCACAATACTTGACGTAAACGTGTGCTATCTACCTTTATATTTTGAGGTAATTCAGTTAAGCATTCTAAATCAAACCGCAGCCCTTTTTGTTCAGCCATTAATTGTGAGATATTACCAATCTCATCAATAAAACCATGAAGATCTAATGGCTGAGGCAGTAACTCTAACCGACGCCGATCTGACTTATCTAAATCAATAATATCATTAAAAATATTACCTAAAGTGATCGCACTAACATGGACCGTTCTTAGGTAACCACGTTGCTCATCAGTAAGTTCGGTTTCTAACAGCATACGACTTAAGCCAACAATACCATTTAGAGGTGTTCGTAACTCATGACTAATGGTCGCAATAAAAGCGGTTTTATCTCGGCTGGCTTTTTCTAATGCATCTTCATATTTTTTACGCTCGGTAATATCACGACCAAAGCCCATTAATCCCAAACGTTTACCATTACGTCGATAAAATGGCACTTTACGTAATTCAAATAATGCTTTTTTACCATTAGGATAATCAAGCCACTGCTCATCGGTCATCGCGGTATTATCATCAAATAATTCTTGATCCGTTTTGATAATACGTTTAGCCACCTCTGCAGGATAAACATCCCATGGTGTTAATCCAACTAACTCTTTTTCACTTTTCCCCACCAATTCAGCCATGGCACGATTACAGCCTGAGAATTGATTTTTTTCATTTCGGTAATAGATTAAATCTGGCGATGCGTCTAAGAACGATTTTAACAATGCACTTTGCTCGGCAACGGCTAACTGAGCATTCTCTCGTTGGTAAACTTCATTCTCTAAATCTTGCATTGCCTCTTCACGGGCTTCTTCAGCTTTTTTGCGCTCTTCAATTTCAGAATTTAGACGTGAGATATTCGCTTGTAACTGTTGATTTAACTCCATGTCACGCGAACGCATTTGTTCCAGCTTGGTGACTAACTTTGATAGTCGTTGACGAGAATCTTCTAACTGATCAACTACGACTGACAGAAAATACACTGCCCAAGGAGTAATGAATAATCCAAAGGTAACAGAACGAATGATCTCAACATCACGCATGGTGCCTTGAAGCAATATAGTGACACTGATTTGTACCACCATAGCTAATGCAACTAATGCTAATGCCACTAATAAGCTAAAACGGAAAATACCTAATTTAACTAAAAGATCGACATAGAATTGGGCTAAAATTTTGATTTGTTTCATCAATGAATACCAAGAAAAAAAACCACCTCGCCACTATGGCGAACACTACTGCTTATCATAATCGCTCTCGTGGCTAGTGCCTAAACTAAAGCTGTAAAGTTTTATTGCGGCGCACAAAAAAGCCTACTTCACGTAGGCTTCATTTATGCTTGACGATTTAATATCGGTAATTGATAAATAAATGGATCACCTAACGCACTGCCTTGCGCACCCTGTTTATCTAAAGTTCGTCCAATTTCAGTCATCGCTAACCAGCGATTTTCACACCACATTGGTGCCAATAACGTTGGTCGGCGAGCACTTGCAGCAACGCGATGATACACCACCTCAGGCGGTGTTAATTGAATCATTTCACTGGCGATATCCGCATAAGTTTCCAGACTAATAGCCTCTAATCGTCCAGCTTTAAAAGCTTGTCCCATTTTGCTGCCTTCAACAATATGCAACGGATGCAATTTAATTCCATCAACGCCGACTGCGACTACTTTATTTAAAGTTTGCAGATTATCAGCCTTACTATCGCCTGGCAGCCCTACTATTAAGTGAGTACAAATCTTAATGCCTAATGCTCGAGCACGTTGGGTGATCTCAGCATAACAGGCAAAATCATGACCACGATTAATCCGCTTGAGGGTTTTATCATTAGCGGTTTGTAAGCCTAATTCTAACCAAATTTCATAGCCTTGCTCAACATACCCAGCCAGTAAATCTAATACCGCATCTGGTACACAATCAGGGCGAGTACCAACACAAAGACCAACAATATCTGCTGTTGTTAGTGCTTGCTCGTACATTTTTTTTAGCGTTTGAACTTCAGCATAAGTACTAGTATATGCCTGAAAATACGCAAAATAACGCTTAGCGCGACGCACCTCTCCAGCACGAGCAGCTAATTGTTGTTGAATCGGCACGAACTGATTCTTTTCGTCAGCAAATGAAGCAACATTACAAAATGTACAGCCACCACGGCCAATAGTGCCATCTCGATTAGGACAACTAAAGCCACCGTGTAACGTTAGTTTATGGACTTTTTCACCATAACGATGTTGAAGATCTTGCCCAAAAGTATTGACGAGTTGATGCAATTGCATGGTATTACCTAGCGTTTAAAACAATGAATAATCTACATCGGTGTAGACCAATATCAAAAAGAGCCGCAACATAACATCAATCCCCCTCATGAAGATTGTGCTAAAACAAAAAATCCCGTCTCTATCGTGATTTGACATTACTTTAATAGCGCTTAGTTGAACCGAATATTTGCATCTCTATCTGCTTTATTCATACATTAACTTTGTTAATTTTTATTGGTAATTAATGTATCAAAATTGTAGGATGGTTACACTTGTGCGCAATTTATAAACAAAAAAAGCCCTGCAATGCCGTTTTTTTGGCGTGATTTATATGGCTTTTTAGTCATTAATAACGTGTTTTGTAACTATTAATCGTAATACAGCAGAATTAAGTTTGTGAATGGCGGGTGTCATCATCATAAACACACCACCAATGATGCAGGACAGGAGTCCATTTCAATGCTAGTTGGTAGTGATAATAAATTAGGGATAACCAAGTCTTAGGAATATGACTTGATGTAACTGGAAGGATGTATCTATGACAGCTCAAGAGCTTAACGCTCAGGGACTTTATGTGCCTGAATTAGAGCACGATGCCTGTGGTATCGGCTTTGTTGCCCACCTTAAAAACCGTAAATCTCATCAGATTGTTACTCAGGCTCTCGATATGCTGGCACGTATGGAGCACCGAGGCGGTCAAGGTTGCGATCCTAGCAGTGGTGATGGTGCCGGAATTTTACTGCAAAAGCCCCACGAATTTTTATTAGAAGAAACCGTTAAACTCGGCATTAAACTGCCCACTTTTACCCAATACGGTGTCGGGGTAGTCTTATTTCCAAAAGATGAGCATAAACGTCAACAATGTCGTGATATTCTTGAACGTAATGCTAAACGTCTCGATCTAGAAGTTATTGGCTACCGTGTACTACCCGTCGATAATTCAATGATTGGTGAAGATCCTCTTAGCACCGAACCTCAATTTGAACATGTTTTCATTACTGGTGGCGCCAATTTAGAACCTGCAGTATTAGAACGTAAACTGTATGTCTTACGTAACTATACAGTGCGCGTCTGTTTAGAAAGCGTGTCTAATATTGGTGATGATTTCTACATCAACTCATTGTCATATAAAACATTAGTTTATAAAGGCCAGCTCACCACGGCACAAGTACCACAGTACTTCCTTGATTTACAAAATCCTGCCATGGTAACCGCATTAGCATTAGTCCATTCACGTTTTTCAACCAACACTTTTCCACGTTGGCGCTTAGCGCAACCGTTCCGTTATATCGCCCACAACGGTGAAATTAATACCGTACGAGGCAACCTTAATTGGATGAAAGCACGTGAAGCCATTCTTGAATCTGATTTATTCAGTCAACAAGAACTCGATATGCTATTGCCTATTTGTCAGGAAGGCAGTTCAGACTCATCAAATTTCGATATGGCACTGGAGTTATTAGTCCTTTCTGGTCGTAGCTTACCCCATGCACTAATGATGCTGATCCCTGAAGCATGGCAAGAAAATACCAGCATGGATCCTAAGCGTCGTGCTTTCTACCAATACCATGCCAATATTATGGAACCGTGGGATGGTCCTGCATCAGTCTGTTTTACCGATGGTGTTCAAGTCGGTGCAACCCTTGACCGTAACGGTTTACGTCCATCACGCTATACGGTAACTAAAGATGATTTTCTGATCATGGCATCAGAATCTGGTGTGGTAAAAATTGAACCTGAAAATGTGCAGTTTCGTGGCCGTTTACAGCCAGGGCGTATCTTTGTTGCTGACCTTGAACAAGGCCGTATTATCTCTGATGAAGAAGTCAAAGATGGCATTGCTACATCGCAGCCATATGAACAATGGATCAAAGATAATCTACTGACACTAAAAACACTACCTGATGCCGACAACATGTACCACCAGCCAACCCCTGAACGCTTGTTACACCATCAACAAGCCTTTGGTGTTAGCTCAGAAGAAGTTAACGATATTATCGTACCGTTAGCCACCACTGGTTATGAACCTCTTAGTGCAATGGGTGCTGATTGGCCGTTAGCGGTGTTATCCCACCAGTCTCAACATTTATCCAATTACTTTAAGCAGCTATTTGCGCAGGTGACTAACCCACCGATCGATCCGATCCGTGAACGGATGGTAATGTCACTTAATACCTACTTAGGTAAAGATCAAAACCTACTCACTGAAACACCAGAGCACTGTCATAAAGTTGAGCTTGAATCTCCGGTACTTTCTAACGCCGAATTAGAAAAAATACGCGCGATTGATAACGAACATTTACAATCAAAGACCTTAGATATTGTGTTCCGTGCCAGTGGTGAACAAGGCAAACTTGATCGTGCATTGAAACGTATTTGTCAGTATTCAGAAGATGCGGTGGTTGATGGTTACTCAATCATTATTCTGACTGACCGCGCGGTTAACTCTAACCATGCCGCTATTCCGGCGATGTTAGCTGTCGGTGCCGTTCATCACCACCTGATCCGTAAAGGCCTACGTGCTAAGTGTGACATTGTGGTTGAAACTGGTGATGCCCGTGAAACCCATCACTTTGCCACCCTGATCGGTTACGGTGCCAACGCGATTAACCCTTATTTAGTCACTGAAACACTGGTTGATCTGCAATATAAACGTAAGCTTGATCCAGAATTACCAACAGACACCTTATTTAATAACTACCGTAAAGGCGTTAACGGCGGACTGCTAAAGATCTTCTCTAAAATGGGAATTTCAACCTTACAGTCTTACCATGGCGCCCAAATTTTTGAAGCACTCGGTATCAGTAAAGCGGTGGTTGATAAATACTTCACCGGCACAGTGACCCGTATTCAAGGTCTAACTATCGATGATATTGCTCAAGAAGTCTTAATACGTCACCGTGTTGGTTACCCGACCCGTGAAATTCCTGTACAAATTCTTGATGTTGGTGGTGTCTATCAGTGGAAACAACGTGGTGAAAAACACCTGTTTAACCCTGAAACGATTTCATTACTGCAACAATCGACGCGTGAAAAAGATTATGTTCAGTTTAAGCAATATGCAAAAGCCGTCGATGACCAAGGTGATAATGCTGCCACACTGCGTAGCCAACTTGATTTTGTGAGCAACCCCGCAGGTGCCATTGCACTTGATGACGTCGAGCCACTTGAAAATATTCTCAAGCGTTTCGCAACCGGTGCCATGAGCTTTGGTTCAATTTCTTATGAAGCTCACTCAACCTTAGCCGTTGCCATGAACCGTATTGGCGCTAAGTCTAACTCCGGCGAAGGCGGTGAAGATCCGATTCGTTTTGATAAAAAAGACAATGGTGATTGGGAACGTTCAGCAATCAAACAAGTCGCATCAGGTCGTTTTGGTGTTACCTCATACTACCTAACCAACGCCGCTGAACTGCAAATTAAAATGGCGCAGGGTGCAAAACCGGGAGAAGGTGGTCAACTACCCGGTGATAAAGTCGATGATTGGATCGGTGCCACCCGTCACTCAACCCCAGGAGTTGGCTTAATTTCACCTCCTCCTCACCACGATATTTATTCAATCGAAGATTTAGCCCAGCTGATCTACGATTTGAAAAATGCTAATCGTGCCGGTCGTGTTAACGTCAAGTTAGTTTCAGAAGCGGGCGTCGGTACTATTGCCTCAGGTGTTGCCAAAGCCAAAGCCGATGTAGTGCTTATTGCTGGTTTTGATGGCGGTACTGGTGCATCACCGATGTCATCGATTCGCCATACCGGTTTACCATGGGAACTTGGCTTGGCTGAAACCCACCAAACCTTGCTGAAAAACGGCTTACGTAACCGTATCGTTGTGCAGTCTGACGGCCAGATGAAAACCCCGCGTGACCTTGCGATTGCGACCTTACTCGGTGCTGAAGAATGGGGCGTTGCAACAGCCGCTTTGGTTGTTGAAGGCTGTATTATGATGCGTAAGTGTCACAAAAACACGTGTCCAGTAGGCATTGCAACTCAAAATAAAACCCTGCGTGAACGCTTTGATGGTCGTGTAGAAGATGTGGTGACTTTCTTCCAATACATGGCAGAAGGGTTACGTGAAGTAATGGCTGAACTGGGTTTCCGTACCATTGATGAAATGGTCGGCCAAGCGCATAAACTTAAATTACGCGATGATATTGGTCACTGGAAATACAAGAACCTTGATCTTAGCCCAGTACTGCATATTCAACCGCCACGTGCTGAAGATGGTATTTATAACCAACGCCAGCAAGATCATGGCTTAGAAAACGTCCTTGACCGCACCTTGATTAGACTAGCACAACCCGCACTGACCAACGGTGAAGCAGTAACGGCACAACTGCCGATCATCAACACCGATCGTAGTGTCGGTACGATGTTATCCAATGAAATATCTAAAGTGTATAAAGACCACGGCTTACCACTGCCCATGACGGTTAAATTTAACGGTTCAGCAGGCCAAAGCTTTGGTGCTTTTCTTGCCAAAGGTGCCCACTTTACTGTTGAGGGTGATGCCAATGATTACTGGGGTAAGGGACTTTCAGGCGGCACATTAGTGCTCTACCCTGATCGTCAATCTGACATTATTGCCGAAGATAATATCGTGGTCGGTAATGTGTGTTTCTACGGTGCCACTTCAGGTGAGTCTTATATTCGCGGCCTTGCTGGTGAGCGTTTCTGTGTTCGAAACTCTGGCGCTAAAGTTGTAGTAGAAGGCATCGGCGATCATGGTTGTGAATACATGACCGGAGGTGTAGCCATTATTCTCGGTCAAACTGGGCGTAACTTTGCTGCCGGCATGAGTGGCGGTGTCGCTTATGTGTGGGATCAATTTGGTGACTTTGAAACCAAGCTCAACGCGGAATTAGTCGACCTCGATCCATTAGAAACTGAAGATAAAGCACTACTGCTCGATATGTTAACCAAACATATTGAATTAACGGGTAGTACGGTTGCAGAACTGTTCTTGTCTAACTTTGAGGCTAACCTCAAGCAGATGATGAAAGTGATGCCAAGGGATTACAAAACCGTATTACAACAGCGTCAAGCTGCCGCTCACAACAAGGAAACGTTGGAGGCCATCAATGGGTAAGCCTACGGGATTTTTAGAATTTGGCCGCGAACTGCCAAGTAAGTTAGATCCAAGTGTTCGTATTCAAGACAACAAAGAATTTGTTCTTAACGAAGAATTTGGTGAAAAAATTCAAGAACAATCATCACGTTGCATGGATTGCGGAGTACCGTTCTGTCATAACGCATGTCCGATTGGTAATATTATTCCTGAATTTAATGATGCGGTTTATCGTGATAGCTGGGAAGAAGCGTGGAACATTTTAAGTTCAACCAATAATTTTCCTGAATTTACCGGTCGTGTATGCCCAGCTCCTTGTGAAAGTGGCTGTGTACTTGGCATTAACCAAGATCCAATCACTATCTGTAATATTGAAAAAACCATTGTTGAAACTGCATACCGTGAAGGTTATGCCAAACCAAAAATTCCACGATCACGCACAGGTAAAACCATTGCAGTTATTGGTTCAGGCCCTGCTGGATTATCTGCCGCAGAGCAATTAAACAGCGCTGGTCATACCGTGACAGTGTTTGAGCGTGATGAAAAAGTTGGCGGCTTACTGCGCTTTGGTATTCCTGATTTTAAACTCGGGATGGATATTATTGATCGCAAAATCGACTTAATGGCACAAGCCGGAGTCAAATTTGAAGTCAATGCCCATGTTGGGGTTGAGATTAACGCCCAACAACTGCGTCAAGAGTTCGATGTTATTTTGCTAACCGGCGGCTCTACTGTACCGCGTAACCTGCCAATTTCTGGTCGTGAACTTAATGGGGTTCATTTTGCGATGGAATTTTTAGCTCAAAATAACCGTCGTGCTAATGATATGGATCTCAAAACGGTAGAAGTTCATGCTCAAGATAAACATGTCGTGGTGATTGGTGGTGGCGATACAGGTTCTGACTGTGTCGGTACATCAAACCGCCATGGCGCGGCAAGTATTACTCAAGTTGAAATCATGCCACTACCACCCGAGCAACGTCCAGCTAATCAACCGTGGCCGTCATACCCAATGATCATGAAAACATCGAGCTCTCATGAAGAAGGCTGTGATCGCTATTGGAATATTCTGACCAAAGAATTTATTGATGATGGTAACGGTAATGTCAAAGGGCTACGGATCGCTGATATTGCATGGCAAGATGCCAAACCTGGTGAAAGACCTAACTTTGAAGAGATTGCCGGCACTGAGCGAATCATTGCCTGTGATATGGCCTTTTTAGCGATGGGCTTTTTACATCCAGAACCAACGGGCGTATTAGCACAGCTGGATATTAAACTCGATGATCGCGGTAATGTTGCCACTCAAGATTTCGCTACCAGCCAAGCTGGCGTATTTGCCGCAGGTGATATGCGAACCGGACAATCATTAGTGGTTCGTTGTATTAACGAAGGCCGTGAATCAGCACG
>SAMEA5043655__coassemble_118_pt1 | contig 18298 bp, 13 predicted proteins | sample SAMEA5043655__metabat2_low_PE_001 | metagenome-assembled genome bin SAMEA5043655 (sample SAMEA5043655) | Gadus morhua
TTTAATACCAATCCTTTATAAATAAAGGATGTAATTTTAAAGCTTTTTATCATTCCAACAGAATGATAATTAAATAACTGTGTCACTTTCTTGTTTTACTTTTAAAAAAGTAAACTAAAAAAGCAATCGAACTATTGCTAGTTCTAGGTCACTCAGTTTATTGATAAATCTTTCGACTTAACTATTCAGTGAGTGCCCACACAGATTGCATGGTCAAATTGTTAAAGAACAATACTGACTTTCGGTAACCGCTTGCGCCGTTGTCCGTGTCAGTGAGGACGCATTATAGAGACTTCGATCACATTGGCAATAGTTAATTTTCATATTTATTAAAAAAAATGCTCGTCAGAACATAGTACAATCAATTTATTTAAATTTGTTTTAAAAACAATCAACTCTTTATGGTTTTCATATAGACCAAAGTCGTTTTAATGTTCTTTCTATTTATAACAATGCCTCATTAGAATGCGATTTCATTAAAAATAACAGTCCAAATATTGACGAATTAAGCGACAGAGGATAAATAACAGTCAGATATTGTTAAAAAAACTTAAATTCACACAAAAATAAAAACAATAAAAACAAACGCTAATAAAAAGCTATCTCATAAATACTTATTATTTATATCTTATTGGTATGATAAATTCCACCATGTCATATAATGGTGATGTATGTCACAAACAAAGCTAGTCCTTATGTTAGGATTCAGCCCTTTCATTAATTGGCATCTCATCTGCCTCTTTAATTATAATCGAAAGCTATACAGGATTTGCTATGACAAACCAGAATCGCATCCTTCTGACGTGGATAAGCTTCTTATCTTATGCCCTAACTGGATCTCTGATTATCGTCACCGGTATCGTTATGGGAGATATTGCCAAATATTTTGATTTGCCAATATCTAGCATGAGTAACACTTTTACCTTTCTTAATACGGGTATTTTAATTTCTATCTTTCTCAATGTTTGGTTGATGGAAATTGTACCGCTTAAGCGCCAGCTCATTTTTGGTTTTATTCTCATGCTATTAGCAATTCTTGGCCTAATTTTCGGTCATAATATTGCTATCTTTTCTGCCTGCATGTTCGTTCTGGGTGTTGTGAGTGGTATCACCATGTCAATTGGTACTTACCTAATCACTCACATCTATGATGGTAAAGAACGAGGTTCTCGTCTGCTATTTACTGATTCATTTTTCAGTATGGCGGGTATGATTTTCCCTGTGATCTCTGCCGCAGTACTTGCACACCATATGCAATGGTATTGGGTATATGCTGCTATCGGTATTATCTACCTTGCTATTTTCATATTAGCCTTAATATCTACATTCCCAGTATTAGGTAAAGATGCACCACAAGAAGCAGCGACTAATGAACCAAAAGAAAAATGGGGATTAGGCGTTCTATTTCTAGCGATTGCTGCTTTATGTTACATTCTCGGTCAACTTGGCTTTATTTCTTGGATCCCTGAATATGCAACCCAAAAGCTAGGTTTATCAATTAGTGATGCAGGCCAATTAGTAAGTTACTTCTGGGGTGCTTATATGATTGGTATGTGGATTTTCAGCGTACTGCTAAAGAAATTCGATCTACATTATTTTGTGGTTGTTTTATCTGGCTTAGCAACTGTGCTGATGTATCTATTTAATAAAGATACAGATCCTCACAATCTTATCTATATCATTTCAGCACTTGGCTTTATCAGTAGTGCGATTTATACCACTATCATTACGTTAGGCTCACAACAAACAAAAGTATCCTCTCCAAAATTGGTTAACTTTATTCTGTTATGCGGCACAATCGGTACCATGTTAACTTTCGTAGTAACAAGTCCTATTGTTAAAAACTATGGCGCACACGCAGCACTGGTTACGGCGAATGGCTTATACGCTGCTGTATTTGTAATGTGTATCTTAGTTGGTTTTGTGACTAAACATCGTCTTCATGGTCATGCTGATCACTAGCTAAAACGCTAACCAATAAAAAAGCCTCATTTCATTATGAGGCTTTTTTTATAACTAAATAAAAGCAGAGACCACTCTGCTTTATCTATTTATTGTTTAATTATTATTAGGGCGCATTGATGGGAATAAAATCACATCACGAATAGTATGTGCGTTAGTAAATAACATCACTAAGCGATCAATACCAATCCCTTCACCCGCTGTTGGTGGTAAGCCAAACTCTAGCGCACGGATATAATCTTCATCATACTGCATGGCTTCATCATCGCCAGCGTCTTTAGCGTCCATCTGTGCTTTAAAGCGTGCGTCTTGGTCCTGAGCATCATTAAGCTCAGAGAAGCCATTGGCAACTTCACGACCACCAACAAAAAACTCAAAGCGATCAGTTAAGAATGAATCTTCATTACTGCGACGTGCTAATGGGGAAATGTCAGCAGGGTAGCCAGTAATAAAGGTCGGTTGAATTAGCTGAGGTTCAGCCGTTTCACCAAAGATTTCCTCTAATAACTGACCACAAGTCCAGAATGGTTCAACCGTTAAGCCAACTTCACGCGCAATATCTGCCATTAATTGACGATTTTTAACATCATCATAGGTTAACGCTTGAATACGCGCATTGTCTTTAGTGTAGTGCTGAATTGCCGCTAGCATTGTCATACGAGTATAAGGACCATTAAACTCAATAACATGCTCACCATAAGGTAGGGCTGTGTTACCACAAAGATCTTTAGCAATAGTACTTAATAAGCTTTCTGTAAAATCAATCAGATCATTATAATCAGAATATGCCATGTAAAATTCCATCATGGTAAATTCTGGATTATGGCGAGGCGATAAACCTTCATTACGGAAATTACGGTTAATTTCGAACACACGCTCAAAACCACCAACGACAAGACGCTTCAAGTAAAGCTCTGGTGCAATACGAAGATACATATCAATATCTAACGCATTATGATGAGTTACAAAAGGTCGAGCAGAAGCACCGCCAGCAATTGGGTGCATCATTGGGGTTTCAACTTCCATAAATTGCTGTTTGATCATGAATTGACGAATCGCTGCAACCACCTTAGAGCGCATAATCATTGTCTTGCGAGATTCTTCATTAATGATCAAATCAACATAGCGCTGACGGTAACGTTGTTCTTGATCTGTTAAACCATGATATTTTTCAGGTAATGGACGTAATGCTTTAGTTTGTAGCTCATAGCTATCCATATTGACATAAAGCTCACCACGATCGGAACGATACAGTTGACCTTTAACACCGATAATATCGCCAATATCTAAACCGTGATATTTTTCTTTTAATTCTTTTTGTACTTCTTTACTCGCATAAACTTGAATACGTCCAGAAACATCCTGTAATACTAAGAATGGTCCTCGTTTTGCCATAATACGACCGGCGACTGCGGTGGTATAAATGGTATTAATTAAATCTTCTTTTGATTTATTTTCAAACTCAGTAATTAATTCATTTGCTAATTTCAACCGACGAAAAGTATTTGGGTGACCATTTGCTTTACTGCCTTTTCTTATATGATCAAGTTTTGCTCGACGTTCCGCAATCAGCCTATTTTCATCAATTTCATTTTCTAACATAATATTACCTTTAATTAATTAATCGTTTTATTAAAAAGAGAGGTTTCGAATATTTATTTAAAAAAACTAAATTTATAACCCGATTATGGGTCTACTTTAAAATAAATAACCACCAAATAAAAAACGTGACATTCGTCACAAAACATTAGAAAGGCAATAAATATCTTTTATTCTAGGTTAAAAATGAAATATGAAATTACAGTTAGCCTTTGAATAATAATTTCCATCTATATATAAAAGCAAATAATATAGAATTAATTAAACACAATCATTAACAATAGAAATGAAACCAAATGGCTTGGGTAAATTATAAAATAAATAACTGGTTATTAATTACAACAGAAAATTGTTTATATAAATCAGGTAAAAATTATATTATTGAACCCAGGATAACCAAACTATTAGCTTTTTTAGCTAAGCATCAAGGTATTGTATTTACACGAGACGAACTGATTGAAAATGTTTGGGATGGTGCTGTAGTTAGTGAACAAGTAGTAACACAGTCTATTTTTGAGTTACGTAAAATACTAAAAAAAATGGATGAAGATCATTGGATTGTTACTATTCCCAAACGAGGCTATAAGCTTGATATCGATGTACAACAAATATATGTCGATCCTAATACTGGTTTTAAGCTAGAAGAATTTCATTCTTCACATGAACATACCAATGATGTGTCAACTCATGCATCATTTCCAGCGGGACCAATGACACGGGCTTTTAACAATACAGCAAAAGAAACCCCATCGGCCACAACGAAAGCAGTTGATAATGCTAAATGGAACCATTGGTTTTTCGATATCTGCATTCTAACCATGCTACTAATAACACTCGTATTTATCAGTTGGAGTAACGAAAAAGTTACCCCTCCTACTGCGGCCTTAAATCCTCGTTTAATCAATATAGTATCGGCACCGCAATCAGCAACCAATCAATTGTACTCACTTGCAAATATAATCAAAGACACATTATTTAAGTCGACGAATTACATCAGTAGTTTTAGTCATCAACCCAATGCAGGTAAAACGCTATCGCTATACGTTAATCAACACCATCAATTACATATTGAATTATTTAATAACATATCAAAAACAATTATGTTACGTAAAAATCTAAGCCTTGATAGTAATAACGCATATCTGATCATTGAAAAACTACTTAATGATTTAATACAATCCCTTAATTATAACCACCAACAAACTCAGTATTATATTGCTATAACTAACCCCGACATATTGTATGATTACCTTGAGTTACCAACTGTTATCACTACTGATAACCAAACAAATACTCACTATATTGAAAAAATAAACACACTTATTCAATCATACCCTCAAAATAGTTACTTATTAGCACAACGATATCTTGCTTATGCGATCTTACTTACGACTAACAATAAAATAACATCGATGCCAACACTAATGAATTATGGTAAAGTATTGGTCAAAAATGTTACATTAAACAAACAACATGAACCTACTGAAATATATGATGCTTTAGCACTTAATGAACTTTACCAAGGTAATTTAGCAGCGTCTTATCATTATTTGTCTCTTGCAAAATCACAGTCGCAACAAAATACAGCTTTCCGCTATATCTTATTAGGTAAGATCAGTGAATTGACACATAAAAACCAACAAGCTAATGAGTATTATAGTATGGCTCTGTATTTATCCCCGGATCAAGAAACACGAATACTATGTGAAAAGCTCGTTTTCATATCACAAATAAATACGACAGAAGGCACTCCCCGCCATTAGTTTTATAACGTCATAGTATTGATCACACAACAACTGTGCTTGTTTCATTATTCATTGAATAAGATTAGCTATTCAATGCTGTTCAAATCTTATGATAGACCTTAGCTGTAGCGCTTTTTTACTGCTCATAACAATGGCAGCATTACAATGCTAATTAAAATTAACACTCAATCTGAGGTTTATAACCATTATAAACGAGTAATTATTTTATTGATAAATAAATTATTTTTTCACTATCAATGTAACGCATTGATTAAATTAAACTTAAAAATAAAATAAATTAAAAAAAACCAATTTTATTATTTTAAAATTGTGAGTAGAAGGTTATTTAATTAACGTTTCTATCTGCTGTAGATTACATCGAACTTACTCGTCATTGATTATTTGAAAGTAAAAACATTCTTATTAATGACGCTAAACGTACATAAACATTTTAAATATAATTGTATTCTTTGGAGATTGTTACATGTCGTCCGATACATCCAAAAAAATAGGCTTAGTAGCCTGTACTGGTGTGGTAGCTGGTAATATGATGGGTAGTGGTATTGCGCTGCTTCCCTCGACATTAGCAAAAGTCGGTTCTATATCTATTTATAGTTGGATTATTTGTTTAGTCGGCGCGTTATCATTAGCTTTTGTTTACGCCCGCTTAGCAACCAATAACCCTCAAGAGGGTGGTCCAATTGCCTACGCTGGTGAAGTTTCGCCTGCTTTTGGTTTCCAAACGGGTGTGCTTTATTACCATGCAAACTGGATTGGTAACCTTGCTATTGCAATCACTGGGGTATCTTACCTTTCTGTGTTTTTCCCAATTTTGAATAACACTATTCCAGCGGCAATCGCAACTATTGCTTCAGTATGGGTATTCACCATTATTAACTTACTTGGTGGTTCATGGGTAAGTCGTCTATGTACGTTAGGTCTAGTACTAATTCTTGTTCCTATCGTTGGTACTGCTGTTGTTGGTTGGGGTCACTTTGATGCGACAACGTACATGCAAAACTGGAATACATCACACAGCTCAAACTCTCATGCAATTGTAAGTGCTGTATTGATCACTCTATGGTCATTTGTGGGTGTTGAATCCGCCGCAGTATCCTCTGGTATGGTAAAAAATCCTAAGAAAACAGTTCCGTTAGCAACCTTACTTGGTACGATTATTGCGGGTGTTATCTATATTCTATCAACCCAAGTTATTGCTGGTATGTTCCCAGCTTCTGAAGTAGCTGCTTCTGGTGCACCATTTGCACTAGCAACAACCGCTATTTTTGGTGCTTGGACTGCTCCATTTGTTGCAGCATTTACCGCTTTAGCGTGCTTTACATCTCTAGGTTCTTGGATGATGTTGGTCGGTGAGGCTGGCAAACGTGCAGCTCGTGATGGCAACTTCCCTGCTGTTTTTGGTGAAACAGATAAAAACGGTGTTGCTAAAAAAGGCTTAGTACTTGCTTCTGTGATGATGACCATTCTGATGATCGCAATCACTCTCTTTAGCTCAAGTGATAGCCATGCTTCAAACCTATTCGATATTTTAACTTCTGATGCAGTGTTATTGACTATGCTGCCTTACTTCTACTCAGCGGTTAACCTTATTCGTTACGAAGGTATGACTACCCGCAATGTATTTGTGATGTTATTTGCAGGTGTTGCATGTATCTTCTGTTTCATCGCACTTATCGGTGCAGATCCATCAGCATTAGCCGCAACGTTTGTTGTTTCGCTAGCTATCTTCATGTTCTACGCTCGTAAGCTTGGTTTCCGTCAACACTTACAACTAGAACAAGAAAAAGCAAATAAAGTGGCACAATCCCACTAAATTAACCCCCTCATAATATTATTCAGGCGCACAATTACACCTCCCAAACTGGAGTGGTGCGCCTTTGTTTACTCTGGAGATATTCAACAATGAATACCATAGCAATCTTAAATAACTTAGGTGTATTCTTCAAAAAATACCCAGTTCAAGAATTAGAACAAGCATTAGCAGCACGTGGCTACAAGGCTGTGTACCCTGTTGATGAAAAAGACTTAATGAAACTACTTGAAATGAATCCACGTATCAGTGGTGTGATTTTTGACTGGGATACTTACTCATTAGACTTGTGCCAGCAAATTAACCAAATTAACGAGAAACTACCGTTATATGCATTTGCTAACGAGCATTCAACCTTAGATATTAACTTAGCGGATCTACGCTTAAATATTTACTTCTTTGAATATTGCCTTGGTAGTGCTTCTGATATTGCGCATAAAATTGAGCAAGCAACGGAAGACTACAAAGACAGTATTCTACCACCACTAACAAAAGCATTATTTAACTACGTTAATGAAGCTAAATATACTTTCTGTACGCCTGGCCACATGTCAGGTACGGCATTTAATAAAAGCCCAGTAGGTAGTATCTTCTACGATTTTTACGGTGCGAATACCTTCAAGGCTGATATTTCAATTTCAATGCCTGAACTCGGTTCGCTATTAGATCACTCAGGTCCTCACAAAGAAGCTGAAGAGTACATTGCGCGTACGTTTAACGCGGATCGTTCTTACATTGTGACTAACGGTACGTCTACTGCAAACAAAATTGTGGGTATGTTCTCAGCACCTGCTGGTAGCACTGTACTGATTGACCGTAACTGTCATAAATCATTAACTCACATGATGATGATGACAGATGTTGTGCCAATTTATTTCCGCCCAACACGTAATGCTTACGGTATTTTAGGTGGTATTCCTAAGAGTGAATTTAGCCGTGAAGTGATTGCTGAAAAAGTGGCTAACACTCCTGGTGCAACTAAACCTGGCTATGCGGTTATTACAAACTCAACTTATGACGGTTTGTTCTATAACACCCAATTTATCAAAGAATCATTGGATACTAAGTTCATTCACTTTGACAGTGCTTGGGTACCTTACACTAACTTTAACCCTATTTACGAAGGTAAGTGTGGTATGAGTGGTGAAGCAATGCCGGGTAAAGTGTTCTATGAAACCCAATCAACCCATAAATTATTGGCAGCATTCTCACAAGCTTCAATGATCCACGTTAAAGGTCAGCTTGAAGAAGAATCTTTCAACGAAGCATTCATGATGCACACTTCAACATCACCACAATACGGTATTGTGGCGTCTGCTGAAATTTCTGCAGCTATGATGCACGGCAACGCAGGTCGTCGTTTAATTCAAGACTCAATTGATCGCGCTATTCGTTTCCGTAAAGAAATCAAAAAATTACGTTCAGAATGTGACGGTTGGTTCTTTGATGTATGGCAACCAGAAAACATCGATACTACTGAATGTTGGAACCTAAAACCTAATGAAAAATGGCATGGTTTCAAAAACATCGATGAAGATCATATGTTCCTTGATCCCATTAAGATCACCCTCTTAACCCCAGGGATGAACGAAGATGGCGAACTTGATGCTTCAGGTATTCCAGCATCACTTGTGGCTAAATTCCTTGATCAACATGGTATCGTAGTTGAAAAAACTGGTCCATACAGCCTATTGTTCTTGTTCTCTATCGGTATCGATAAGCCAAAAGCAATGCAGCTACTACGTGCTCTAACTGAGTTTAAACGTGGCTATGATCGTAACATGACCATTAAGTCATTCTTACCATCGCTATTTAAAGAAGATCCTCAGTTCTACACTAATATGCGTGTACAAGATCTTGCTCAAGGTATTCACGACCTAACAGTGAAATACCAATTGCCAGAACTAATGTACAAAGCATTTGATGTGTTACCAGAAATGAAGATGACACCACATGATGCATGGCAGCAAGAACTACGTGGTGAGGTTCGTGAGATCCCATTAGCAGAAATGGTTAATGAAATCAGTGCTAATATGATCCTACCTTATCCTCCAGGCGTACCTGTTGTGCTTCCTGGTGAAATGGTGACTGAGCAATCTCGCCCAGTATTAGATTTTCTTGAAATGCTATGTGAAATTGGTAATCACTTCCCAGGCTTTGAAACTGACATCCACGGTGTTTACAACGTTGATGGTGTTTACAAAGTGAAAGTGATCAAGCGCTAGTACCTACGTGACTAACCAATAAAAAAAGGCCTAATTATTCATTTAATTAGGCCTTTTAAAATCAATGTAATAAATAATAATTACTTGGCCATATATTCTTGAATCATAAGTCGACCGCGATGAATCCGACTTTTAACCGCCATTCTGGTTAATAATAATTTGTCTGCAATTTCACCAATAGAAAGCTCTTCTAAGTCCCTTAATAAAATAACCGCACGATATTTATCAGGTAAAGAGTGAATAGCCGCAATAAGATCTAACCGTAAATCATTATTTGAATAATAAGAAAATAGCTCTTGGTAATCATCGGGCATTTCATCTAACTTATGCGTTTGCTTCATTAATTTGGCGCATTCTCTTTTGACAATAATAAATAACCAGCCTGGAAATGCTTCCACTGTTTTTAAAGTACCAATGCGCCGCCAAATAATTGCAAGAGATTCTTGTACTGCATCATCAACATCATTCAACGAACATTGTTTAAATGCCATTTTTTTTAATGTCGGTTGCCAATTAACCAACAATTTTTCAGTCGCTTGTTGATTACCATTACGGGCTTCTTCGATTAAAAAGTAGCGATCATCCATCATCAGATTCCTCTTACATAAAATGACGCGATAATTTTATTACTATGCTGAGCAATGAATCCAAATGTCACTCCCCATGCAATATGGGCTAAGTAGACCGTTACAGGAAAAGCAATGGGAGCAAATTGATGGCCGAAATAACCAACACCTAGAATATTCATTACCGGGCTAACCATAAATGTCGTGCCAACCGCAATGGAAAATAAGACTCCAAGCCACCACCTACCCTTGCTTTTACCAACCAGAGCTAAATAAATAAAAGTAAATCCAATCCCATTCCAGAAATGATCTCCCCAACCGACCATGTTTGACCACCAATTAGGTCCAACCATAAATTGGTCTGTGAGTTTAACTCCCATCAACATCGGTAAAGAGCCAGGCATTGCATGAAAATAACTAAAGCCAATACTTCTGACTATTTCCATACTAACAGTACCAGCACCGCCTGCTAGAATGGATAACAACATCAAGTTAACCAATGACTTATTAGACGACCATGCTGCGTAAATTAGAATACTAAACCATACTAATACTGCAGGAACAATGGTATGAACACCTAGCCAATGAAAGGTATACAAACCCGTGGCAGATAACGTAAACGCAAGAGGAGAAATAGATGCCGCGACTACAGCTATTAATATTAACGTTACATCACGACTATTTGATAGCTTTAATCGCTGCATGACTTATTGCCTTATTTAGTTGCTGCTTGAGTAGCAATATTCATAATTTTCTTTTCTAACATTTGGCCTGGCATGACTAATTTAGGCGAGATCATGCCAAGTTGTTCTGCAGGGTTAAACCATCCAATCCATGTTTTATTATTTTGATTCCATACGTATAAACGTAACGGTAACACCGCACCCGCAGCTGGATTCATACTAAATACTTTTTTCGCCATTTCAGGATTACCAATTAAAAAGCTCGTTCCTTTTAAATCTAACCCTGTCATTGATAACACCTTACCTTGATCTATTTTCCCCATCACCATCATTTGATGACGACTGGTTGCTGTTTGTATCGCAGCTGTAGTCTCGGTAAATGTTTGTTGCGATTCTACTTTGGTAAATGAGGTAACAGGAGCCGCAATAGCACTTTGACTTGCCATAAAGAATACCGCACTCATTAGCGTTGATAGTAAAATATTTTTTGTTTTCATTTGGTGTCACCTTATTGATAGTAAGTAAAATAATTTGTTTCTACTTTAAAGAGCAATGAGATCACCAAAAGGATTCAATATATTTCATCTTTTTTTCATTTATCACGAAAATAAAATATAACTAATTGATACTTATAATATTAACAATTAATTTTTTTAAATTTTAAGCATAAAAAAATCCGAGTATATAAATATACTCGGATTAATCATTAATCAAACTAACGTGTCTTTATAAATACAGCGACATCATGGTCTAAATATTACGTGCGACTTCATAAGCATCCCAAACCGCATTCATGATATTTGACACTTTACGTGCATCACCAATAAGGTAGGTATCTTTACCACGACTTAAAATCTCATCATGGAGATCGTTAACGCTTGAATAACCGACGGCAATACAAACATTATCTGCAACTATTTCTTTAACACCAGTAGCGGTTTCGATATGCGCATGGCCATTTTTATAACCAACAAACTTACTGCTGGTCATAATGTCAACTTGTGCTTCTTCCATTAAATCAAGCAGCATTGATTTATTGGCCCAGTTAGTATCAGCACCGCCATCCATAACTTTGGCTAGGTATTCAACCACGGTTACTTGCTTGCCTTGGTTTTTCAGCCATAGTGCAACTTCACAACCCACTAAACCACCACCGATAATCACCACGTTATCGCCAACAGGCTTTTTGGCTAATAAAATATCATCTGCGCTGCAAATTTGTGGTTCATCAATACCTTCGATATTGCGTAAACGCACAGGCACAGAGCCTGTCGCAATGATCACCGCTTGCGCATCATCTAACTCTTTTGAGTCTTTATCAATAATGGTATTTAAATACATTGGTACAGCAAGTCGCTCTAGTTCAACACGGTACCAATCAAGCAATTTCTCATCGGCTTTTTTAAAATCAGGTGCGGCAGCTTCATAAATATGGCCACCAATTTGATCTGATTTTTCAAATAGCTTCACTTCGTGACCTGCAAGTTTTGCTACTCGAGCACTTTCAAGACCTGCAATACCGCCACCGATCACGATCACACGTTTAGGCTCTAGTGCTTTTTCAATACTGTAAATTTTTTCACGACCACAAGCAGGGTTCACTGAACATGAAATTGGCTTATGGTTGAAAATACGTTGTAAGCAGCCATCATGACAACCGATGCAGGGACGAATTTGCTCTTCTCGATTTTTCATGACCTTATTTGGCCACTCAGGATCAGTCAATAACGGACGTGCTAGGCCTACAAAGTCAATTGAACCGTTTTTAATTGAGTCTTGAGCAAGTTGAGGATCACCCATCTTACCGCCCATAATGATAGGCACATTTACCACATCTTTGAGTTTTTTTACAAACGGAAGGTATAGACCATCTTTAGCATATAGCGGTGGGTGGGCCCAATACCATGCATCATAAGAGCCAGTATCAGCATTAAAGCCATCATAACCGGCTTTTTCAAGGATCTTTGCTAATTCAAGACCTTCTTCAGTATCACGACCAGATTCTTTAGCCGCAACATTAATACCGCCTTTACCTAATTCTTTGATAAAAGAACGAATACTATAACGTACGGTAACGGGGTAGTTTTCACCAGCACCACGACGAATCGCTTTCAATATTTCAATAGGAAAAGTAGCACGTTGCTCTAAATCACCATTAAAGCGATCAGTTCGATCTTTGTTAAACACTGACATGGTAAACTGATCGGCTAAATACCCCTCGTGAACTGCATGCAATTCGATACCGTCAAAACCGACTTTTTTAGCAATTGCCGCCGCTTCTTCAAAACGAGAGATAATGCGCTCAACTTCTTCAGTTGTTAACGCACGGCACATCACTTCTGGATCCCAATAATTTGGTACTGCTGTTGGTGCCACTGGCTGAGTTTCAAGTAACGTTGGCTTCGCTACACGTCCAAGACCTGCTGATACTTGCAAAAATATTTTTGCGCCATAAGAATGCACACGCTCAATCATTTCATAACATGAATTTTCAAAAGCAGTAGGGTTATGAGTTACACAGGTAAATGTCGGCATTTTCATGCGTTCAATTTCATTTTCTACCTTCGTAAAACCCGTAATAATAAGACCAACACCGCCCTTCGCTCTTTCAACAAAATAATCAGCAGCGCGTTGATTAAATTCGCCTTCACGACCAGCAAGTCCCATCAGACCCATAGGTTCCATTACGATTCGGTTTTTAATAGTTACGCTACCAATTTTCATTGGTGTAAAGAGTTCTGATCTATTCATTGTTAGGCTTTTGCGTTAATCAACATTGCCCAAAGTCTAAAAGTAAAAACCCTATTAATTAAGTGTATTAAATGCATGTTTGTTATGCCTATATGTCATAACGATTACTTTTTGTATGACAATAATATTAGTTATTATTACCTTACTAAGTAAAGTCGTCATTAATACCGACTTTGAGACCATTGTTACTTAAACAGCCATAAATCATTGTATAAAGTAAGGATATAGGCTTGGATAGATATCCCTATCACAATGCGACCACGCTAACCTAATACTTATCGAGGGGATTGGTTACTGTTTACATTAAAAATATCCATCATCAGTAAATAATGATCGGGAACATCTATAAAACCAGACAAAGCCATTTTTCAAAAATATGACCATTCAGATTAATAGAATCATTTTAAGCATTGCTAATGGATATTATTTAACGATTAATGTTGTTAGCGCTGCCACAAAAAACAATACCTACAAAGGATATAATACTGTACTGTTTACTTCTTAGGGAGCCTTAAAGTGCTTAAAAAATGCATATTAACACTGGCATTTGTTAGCCTGAGTCAAGCTGCACTAGCGAGTCCATCTCCAGCAGCAACCAGCTATAACCTGTTTTTGATCCCAAGTCACAATGTTGATACAACGGTATCAACAATTAGCAATCAACTAAAACAACACCAACTATCTGCTCTTTATAGCCAAGGTTATTTACCACATATCACTCTCTATCTAACCGAATACCCAACCACAAACCTCAAGTTACTCCAACAACAAGCCCAACAACTTGCTCATCAATGGCATCAATTTCCTTTAACACTCAAACATATTGAACGTACTAAGGGAGACTGGCTAATGCTTAAGGTCAGTAACACTCGTGAGTTACAACGCTTAGCCGATACCGCAGCTATTACTGTTTCACCTTTGCGTTCTATGGATCCTAAAGTACCTGCATGGGTAAGCCACTACCCTGAAAAATTAGCTGCATTTCAGCGCTATGGCAGTCCTAATGTCTTTACTAATTTTGAACCACATATCACCTTATTAGCGCAGTCTGATCCTCAAAAACTGACCCAATTTATGGCTGATTATGGTGATAAATTTCAATCAGTAAACTTTAAAGCACTAGGCATAGGTATCGCGGCGGTTAATAGTAATGGCCAAGCTAAAGCGGTGATTGCACGTTACTCATTTGCTAAATAGCGCCGATAAAAAAGCCTCAACCAAAGATTGAGGCTTTCATGTAACACTTTGCTATTTCAAGCTAAATAATGATAGCGATTACTCACCTTCATCTTCATTTATTTCATCCATGAAACGAGCTCGACGTAATTCAGCTTCTGCCATAACCGCATTGATTTCAGCCATTAAGCCATCAATATCAGCATCAATCTCGCTTTCAATATATACGCCAGTTAATTCTGTTTCTGGGGTTAGCGTACCAGCTTGAAATAATGCCCACATTTCTTTGCCGTATTGAGTTTCAAGTACTTCTGGCGCATAACGACCATAATACTGGGCCATGTTATTAACATCACGCTCAAACATCCATTTAGCGTTATTATTTGCAGAAGCATCTACCGCTTGGGGTAAATCAATAATGACAGGCCCTTGACCATCCACCAGCACATTAAATTCAGATAAGTCGCCATGAATAAGACCAATACATAACATACGCTTGATATACTTTATCATTAGCGCATGATCGCGTAAGGCTTGCTCTTTGGTCAACGTAATATCATTTAAACGTGGAGCAACAGCGCCATCAGCATCTGTAATCAGCTCCATTAACAATACGCCATCGAAACAGCCATAAGGAATAGGAGCACGTACATCGGCTTTTAGCAATAATGACAGTGCATCAACTTCAGCCTGCTGCCATACTTTTTCTTGCTCATCACGGCCAAATTTAGAGCCTTTTTCCATTGCTCGAGCGCGGCGACTGTTACGTACCTTACGCCCTTCACGGTAAGTTACCGCTTTTTTAAAACTGCGCTGATCAATTTCTTTATAGACTTTAGCGCAACAAATTTTACCACCACTGCGAACAACATACACAGAGGCTTCTTTACCGCTCATCAGTTGAGATAAAACGTCATCAACAAGACCATCTTCAACGAGGGGTTGTAATCGTGGAGGAATCTTCATTACACCTACATTTGTCAGTAACTGGGAATATACTTATTTATAATATCGCATTATCGCCAGCTGAAAATTTTTAACAAGTATTGATGATGGTTATTTCTCAATAGCTCAAATAACCATCAAAGTTAACATGCAGATCACAGCGTTAAAATTAGATTATTAATCATTAAATACAACAACATAAAATTCCAATCTTCAATGTATCTTTCACCTTAATCTCCTTTCATTATTAGTCTCAATAAAACACCATCTGTCGATGGTGACTGATTTAAAAATAAAAAAAATAATGAGAAATCACATGAAAAATGGCTTATTACCCCAAAAATCATTACTCGCGGTAGTAATCATGAGCACCCTTGCTCTTTCACCACTAGCAATAGCACAAACACCAACCAATACCTCAATCAATAATCAATTTATAAATAATTCATCATTAAATATTAAATTAATCAGTGATACTCGAGTTCGTTCTCGTAATGACAACTCAGCGTTTGATGCTTATGGTCGGTTAAATTATTCAGCCTACAATGCCATTATTGATTTTAATTCTGGCTATTATGATAATTTTATCGGAGTAGATGTTGCAGGCTATTTAGCCGGTGATGTTTATAACAACAGTATCCAAAATGATAATAATGAATATTTATCCAATGAAATTTCATTATCACACAACCAAGATTGGGGGGCGGGTAATGGTCCACATCTCAAACTTTATACTGCGGCGGTCAAATTTAAATACCACGATCTTTTTAGCGGCAAAATTGGTTTAATTCAATCAACAGGCAACGGCACAATAGGTAACGTCTGGTCATTTGTACCAGGTACTTACCGAGGTTTAGAACTGAACGCTCATATTGACGGGGGTAAGTTAACCTACTTCTGGGCTGATAAATACACCGCACCATGGCTACTCAGTGAGGATGATTACGTTGGTTGGGCAAATACCCAATGGAATTATATTCACTCATTAGGTTATGAAAACAGCTTCGGTGATTTTTCTTATAATCTTGGTATTGGTCAAGCGATGGATGTTCGTTATAGCGATACAACTCGCAGCGTTAATCCAACCTCCTATAAGATCTACACTCGCTATCAACTGAACCCTAATATTCAACTTGCAGCTGATTTTTATGGCGTTAACGACAAGATTAAATATAACGGTTTAGGTTATATGAGTGGGCTATCATTGAATATGAATCATGGTCAATGGAGTTGGTTATCACAGTTAAGGTACGCTAATAGTAATAACGGTACTGAAATTGTGCCACGTACTATTTATACCTACGCCATGAATAATGGTAGTTGGTCTCAGTTTTGGGATGCACTCTCTGATTGGAACCAGTCAGGAGAAGTCTCGCTATATAACCGCTTATCTTTTAATGCTGGCAATGGTTGGAACTACTACATGGGCTTAGGCTATGGTTCAGGAATGGACAGTGCTAAAGTGGGTTATAACAGCGAAGCCGCCATAAATGGCACTGTTGGTTACACCTTACAACAAGGCACATTAAAAGGCAGCGTAGTGCAATTACATAGCACCTGGTTAACCCGTGACGAAATTAAATCAGCCACTGCTGGTAGAGATGAAACCGATGTTCGCTTGCAAGTGATCATTCCCTATTCTGTATTTTAATTGAAGTAGTCAAAATCACTAAGCTACAGATATATACGCCTCAACGTTTAGTTGGGGCCTTTTTATATCAACAATCATGATCACTTTATCAAAGACAATAAATACATAAAGGTAATAAACAATAAATTGGGGACTTAAACCCGCTTTCCTTTGATTGATGACAAGGTGAAAAGCGAACTTAAGAAATTTAGCATGGAGATGAGACACAAAAAAAGCCTCAATCTTGCGATTGAGGCTTTCTTCTGAAATTTGGTGCCCGAGGTCGGACTTGAACCGACACTCCCGAAGGAAACGGATTTTGAATCCGTCGTGTATACCAATTTCACCACTCGGGCTTATGGCGGCTATTATACGGATATCATGTTGATGCGCAAGTACTAATCCAGAACATTTATCATATAAATACTCAAGCGCTGATTTTTCAAACTATCTTGATTTTATTGATGGTAATCAAACCACTATGTAATGTGATCGATGAATATATTTTGTAGCAATTTAGTGCATTCATTCGCAATTAGTTTACTGCTACACTGCCGCCCATAAGGATTTGTTCAACTATTATTGATACAGGAACCATCATGAAGAAAATCAAACCGCAACCGACTAAACCTTCACACCAATATCCAAGCTTATTACGTCGTTTAGGCGCTTGGTTCTACGATACTCTTATCGTCGCGGCTATTTTAATGGTTGCTGGTGCGCTTGCGATGGCAATGGTTGCCGCACTCCTTCATTTTGGTGTACTAACGTTAGGCAACTACCTCGATGCCAGTGATTATATAATCTCTGACCCGACAGCTAGTGCGTTATACAGTGCTTACCTTGCTATGGTTATTATTGTTTTTTATAGTTATTTTTGGACTCAGGCTGGTCAAACTCTGGGCATGCGCGCATGGAAACTAAGGCTTCAAAATAAAGATGGCTCTCGCATTAAAATCACCCAAGCTTTTATTCGTATAGCGACTTCAGCATTTGGTTTAGGTAACTTAATGGCCTTTAATAATAAGCGCCGTTCAATGCAAGATATTATGGCAGAATGCGAAATGATCGTGACGACAGAAGTGCACTAACCCTACGTACGATACAAAACAATGCCAATAAAAAAGGAGCCATGCGGCTCCTTTTTTAATCGCTATAATTTACGGCGGAGTAAATAAATAGTGA
>SAMEA5043655__coassemble_121_pt1 | contig 17966 bp, 15 predicted proteins | sample SAMEA5043655__metabat2_low_PE_001 | metagenome-assembled genome bin SAMEA5043655 (sample SAMEA5043655) | Gadus morhua
CGGCTTTTGATGCCGTCATACCCTGGTTCGAATCCAGGTAGACCTGCCATATTTAAAAGTAACGATTAATCATGTGATATAAGTGTTTTTTTATAAACGCTTCTAATTAACATAGATTGTTCGGTATTTTAAATCGGCTACGTAGCTCAGTTGGTTAGAGCACATCACTCATAATGATGGGGTCACAGGTTCGAATCCCGTCGTAGCCACCATTCTCTGTTGATTAAATTCAAAGAGATAAAGAATTTGCGGAAGTGGCGGAATTGGTAGACGCACTAGATTTAGGTTCTAGCGCCGTAAGGTGTGAGAGTTCAAGTCTCTCCTTCCGCACCATATTAGAGACCTACTCTTTGAGTAGGTTTTCTTTTATCTGCAATATAGTGATCATCTTCATTGATAACGACTGCAAGTAAAAGAATAAATAAAAAGCCGAGTAATTAATTTTACTCGGCTTTTTGTTTTTATTTTCGTTACAAAAAACATTCAATACTATCGTTATATCCCCATTGCATACTTCAATACGTGTTTTTTTATCGCGCCAGTATGATCAGCAGCCCGTAACCCTACATTGCGCAGTAACTTCAATGGGCCGATATTATTACTAAATGTTGCGTAGAAAAAATCCATTCCCGTTTGCATGATTAAATTATCCGGACGGCGACAACGCTCATAACGGGCTAAAACTTGTGGCTGTTGCCAATCATTATCGGCTTGATTAATTTTATCTAATAAGCAAACCACATCTTTAAAGCCTAGATTTACCCCTTGCCCCGCTAATGGATTAATCGTATGTGCAGCATCACCTAACAGCACTACATGCGGCTTATAATACGTTTGAGCATGACGACGGGTTAACGGAAAACTACCGTGATTAAGTACCGTAAATTCACCTAATTCGGGCGGAAATGTTGCAACGATCTCTGCGTGTAATTGTGCTGCAGGCATTGCCGATAATTGACGAATACGAGCAGGGCTGTCATACCAAACTAGCGATCCCTGATGGCCGGGTAATGGCAAAAATGACCGTGGACCTGCAGGAGTAAACTGCTGCCAGGTAATATCTTGTTGTGGTAGCTCAGTAGCGATATTTATCAGCATACAGTGCTGGCGATAGTCCCATGCAGTAATACCAATATTGGCTTGCTGACGTACTTGAGAGTTTGCGCCATCAGCACCAATTAATAAGCCACAATTAAGTAATGCGCCATCATCTAACTCAATCTGATAACCATCATCAATCGCAGTTGCCGCGACCATAGTTGCTGGACACAAAACAGTGATATTGTCGTAATGCTCAAATTGCTGCCATAACGCTAATTGGATCACGCGATTTTCAACGATATAACCCAATTGTTGCAATTGCATCTCATCGGCATTAAAGCGCGTTCGGCATTCTGGATGCTCCCAGGTTTCAAGGCGCTTAAACGGACATAAGCGCATCGCTAGCACAGCTTGCCATGCACCTAATTGTTCTAATAATGTCACTGAATGGGGAGAAATTGCAGATACACGTAAATCCATTGCTTGTTCAGTAGCAAAAGGCGCAGGGGCATAGCCTTCGATCACTGCAACATCAAGCCCTTGCTGAGCTAAACCAATTGCAGCTGCCGCGCCAACCATACCGCCACCAGCCACAATAACATCATATTGTTCCATATCTTTACCTGCCTATTATGTCTTGGCTTGTTATTTAGTTATAATATTTCAAACCATCGTAATCGTATTAGATGATTGTATAAGAAAATACACTTAACGGGGTACTACGATAACGTATTCGCCACGAATCACCACTAGCCCACGCTCTCACCACCACAGAAAGGAATTCAATTACCATGCTGGCAGGCTTTAGACGTTTTATTGTTAAACTTATTTTATGCGCGCTAATTGTACCTATTGTTCTGGTTGTTATTTTTAAATTTATTAATCCTCCCTTTTGGGGCTGGGAACTTAGCCGTGCTCTGTTTCCGCCAAAAGGTTACCCAGAGCAAACACATCATCAATGGGTTGATTTGAGTAAGATTTCAAAAAATATGCAATTAGCCGTTATTGCCTCTGAAGATCAAACGTTTCCAGAACACCATGGCATCGATCTTAATGCCACCCTATCAGTGCTAGAACACAGTGGTAAAAATGGACCGAGTCGTGGAGCCAGTACGATCAGCCAGCAAACAGCCAAGAATGTATTTTTGTTCCCCAGCCATTCATTTATTCGCAAAGGCATCGAATTGTATTTCGCGTTATGGATGGAAATTATTTGGGGCAAAGATCGTATTTTAGAAACATACTTAAACGTAATTGAATTTGGTCCGGGGATTTATGGCGTGCAAGCCGCTAGTGAGCACTTTTTCCATATTCCAGCCAGTCGACTTAGCGCCCAACAAGCAGCACAACTGGCTGCAGTATTGCCTAACCCGTATAAAATAAAAGCCAGCCCTATGAGTAATTATGTTTATCAGCGGACATTATGGATCCGTAAACAAATGCGTCAATTAGGTATGGTAACGCTAAATAAAGTCTATGATGAACAATCACTTTTTAAATCATTTAATCTCTATCGCTAGTTAAGTCCAAAGACCACACTTTTTTCAGGGTGGTGATGAACTAGTCAGACCGAGTTTAAAGCAGTACAATACGCGGCTTGCTACAGGGCATTACCCGTTAAATAACGTAATGTAACCTGTCAGCCCGTAATCTGAATGTAATGAATCAACACTACGAGCGAAGAGAGATGGCGAAGAAACTGCTGATTAAAACCTGGGGCTGCCAGATGAACGAATACGATTCATCAAAAATGGCCGATCTTCTTAATGCTGCTAATGGCTTCGAGTTAACAGAAATCCCAGAAGAAGCAGATGTTCTGCTACTTAATACCTGTTCGATCCGTGAAAAAGCACAAGAAAAAGTTTTCCATCAGCTAGGCCGCTGGAAAAAATTAAAAGATAAAAAGCCGGATCTAGTGATCGGCGTTGGTGGCTGTGTAGCGACTCAAGAAGGTGATTCTATTCGCAAACGCGCACCTTACGTTGACGTGATTTTTGGCCCACAAACCCTACACCGTTTGCCTGAGATGATTAAACGCTCTCAATCAAATGAAAAAACCGTGATGGATATTTCATTCCCTGAGATTGAAAAATTCGATAGCTTGCCTGAACCTCGTGCTGATGGTGCTACGGCATTTGTTTCTATCATGGAAGGCTGTTCTAAATACTGTACTTACTGCGTAGTGCCTTACACTCGCGGTGAAGAAGTTAGCCGTCCTATTGATGATGTGTTGTATGAGATTGCACAATTAGCAGAACAAGGTGTACGTGAAGTTAACTTGTTAGGCCAAAACGTGAACGCATTCCGCGGCCCAACATTTGATGGTGAGCTTGCTAGCTTTGCTGAATTACTGCGTTTAGTTGCAGCTATCGATGGTATTGACCGTGTGCGTTACACCACCAGCCATCCGATTGAGTTTACTGACGACATTATTGACGTTTACAAAGATACCCCTGAACTGGTTAACTACTTACACCTACCAGTCCAAAGTGGTTCAGATCGTATTCTGACGATGATGAAACGTCCACATACGGTACTTGAATATAAGTCAAAAATCCGTAAGTTACGTAAAGTACGTCCAGATATCACTATGAGTTCTGACTTTATTGTCGCGTTCCCTGGTGAATCAGATCAAGATTTCGAAGATACTTTGAAACTTATTCGTGATATTGATTTTGATATTAGTTACAGCTTTATCTTCTCACCGCGTCCAGGTACGCCTGCGGCGGATTACCCATGTGATTTAACGGAAGAAGTAAAGAAAGAGCGTCTATACGCCCTACAACAGCAAATTAATAGCCAAGCAATGCGCCACGCTCGCCAAATGCTTGATACGGAACAACGTATTCTAGTTGAAGGACCATCACGTAAAAATGTGATGGAACTACGTGGTCGTACTGAAAATAACCGTATAGTAAACTTTGAAGGCTCTGCTGAATTGATTGGTCAATTTGTTGATGTGAAAATCGTCGACGTATTTACTAACTCATTGCGTGGCGAACTTGTTCGTACTGAAGCAGAAATGGATCTTCGCGTAGCCATGTCACCAGCAGAAATGATGGCAAAAACACGCAAAGAAGATGATTTAGGTGTAGGCGTATATACTCCTGAGTAACAGCCGCTAACTGCTGTCTAATCACACGCAGTGATCGCTATTATTCAAAGTAAGTCGCATGCCCTGAAAATATGGTCGCCTGCTAATAGGCGACCTCAATGAGAGGCAAACCTTGAGCAAAATAATTACTGTAGAATTTGATCTGGAACCGGCCAATAATCAGCGTCTTTCCAGCCTTTGTGGTCCTTTCGACGACAACATCAAACAGCTAGAGCGTCGTCTAGGTGTTGAAATCAATCATCGCAGCAACCATTTTAGCGTTGTTGGTCAGCCGCACACTGCTGATGTTGTCACCAATATCATTAAAGATCTCTATGTTGATACGGCTCCCGTACATAACAACATTCCAGATATTGAACCTGACCATATCCATCTTGCCATTAAAGCGTCAGGTATATTAGAACAAACCATAGAAACGCCCCTTCCTTTTGGTAAAGAAATTCATATCAAAACCAAAAAAGGGATCATTAAACCGCGGACACCGAACCAAGCCCAATACATTGCCAATATTGTGACCCATGATATTACCTTTGGTGTTGGTCCTGCGGGTACGGGAAAAACTTACCTCGCGGTTGCCGCTGCCGTTGATGCCCTTGAGCGTCAAGAAGTTCGTCGTATTCTGCTCACACGTCCTGCGGTTGAAGCGGGTGAAAAATTGGGTTTCTTACCCGGTGATTTAAGTCAGAAAGTCGATCCATACCTACGCCCACTTTATGATGCTTTATTTGAAATGCTCGGCTTTGAACGCGTAGAAAAGCTGATTGAGCGCAATGTAATTGAAGTCGCACCATTAGCTTACATGCGTGGCCGTACGCTTAATGATGCCTTTATTATTCTTGATGAAAGCCAAAACACCACCGTAGAACAAATGAAAATGTTCTTAACTCGCATTGGCTTTAATTCACGCGCAGTGATCACCGGTGACGTGACTCAAATAGATTTACCGCGTGGCGCTCGTTCAGGCTTACGTCATGCAATTGAAGTATTATCAAACGTTGATGATATTAGCTTTAACTTCTTCCTCGCCAACGATGTCGTGCGCCACCCTGTGGTTGCCCGTATCGTTCAAGCCTATGAAGTATGGGAAAGTGAAGACCAAAAACAACGTCAACAAGCAGAACAACGTCGTCGCACCGAGCAAGAAGCAAAAGAAGCCGCCTTATTCGCTGTTGCAACTGCTGCTAAAATTGAATCACAAAAGAGTAACTAATGGCGATTTATCTTGATCTACAACATGCAACAGCAGACGAAGCGGGATTACCAACTGAAGCTGAATTCCAACAATGGTTAGAGGCTGCTGTCACACCATTTCAAGCCGATGCTGAAGTCACAATTCGATTAGTTGACGAACAAGAAAGTCACGCACTTAACCTTCAGTACCGTGGCAAAGATCGACCAACAAATGTCTTGTCGTTTCCGTTTGAAGCGCCACCAGAAATTGAAATCGATTTACTGGGTGATTTGATTATTTGTCGCCAAGTTGTCGAAACAGAAGCACTTGAGCAACAAAAGCCACTTAATGCACATTGGGCACATATGGTTGTACACGGTAGTCTGCATCTGCTAGGTTATGATCATATCGAAGACGATGAAGCAGAGGAAATGGAAGCATTAGAGACTGAAATCATGCAAAACATGGGCTTTGTCGACCCTTACATTTCTGAAAAGTAGTAAGATACCAACGAATATTCCGCGGCTTGATAAACCAAGCCGCATTTCCGTGGCAATATCCACTTAATTGATAAAGTAAATAATGAACGAAGATAATTCTCCAACAACTGAAGGTCCGAGTAGAAAGTCCTTCTTTGAACGTATTGGCCAACTTTTCCAAGGCGATCCACAAAACCGTGAAGAATTAGTTGAAGTATTCCGTGATTCGGAAGAAAACGATTTAATCGATCATGACACTCGCGACATGCTCGAAGGTGTGATGGAAATAGCAGAAATGCGTGTGCGGGACATCATGATCCCACGCTCACAAATGACTACTATCGAGCGTTCTCAGAAGCTAGAAGATCTCATTGATTTAATTGTTGAAGCCCAACACTCTCGCTACCCTGTTATTAGTGATGATAAAGACCATGTTGAAGGCATTTTATTAGCCAAAGACTTACTGCGTTATTTATTACCTGATAGCGAGCCTTTTGATATCGATAAAGTATTACGTCCCGCTGTTGTTGTACCGGAAAGTAAGCGTGTTGATCGACTATTAAAAGAATTCCGCGAAGAACGCTACCACATGGCTATTGTGGTGGATGAGTTTGGTGGTGTATCTGGTGTTATTACTATTGAAGACATTCTTGAGCAAATTGTTGGCGAAATCGAAGATGAATTCGACGACGAAGAAGAACAAGAAATTCGTCAGTTAAGTAAGCATACTTATGCAGTAAAAGCCCTCACAACCATTGAAGATTTCAATGAACTGTTCCAAACCTCATTTTGTGATGAAGAAGTCGACACTGTCGGCGGCTTAGTTATGATGAGTTTTGGTCACTTGCCATCGCGCGGTGAAGTTGTTGAAGTTAGTGGTTATTCATTTAAAGTGACCTCGTCTGATAACCGTCGTGTTATCCAGTTACAAGTAACTGTACCTGACGAAGCATTTCAACCGACCATTACTCCGTAAATGATGACGAAAAAAAAATTCATCTTGTTGGGACAGCTGCTTGCAGCTGTCCCTGCCGGTGCAATCGCGACTTTATCTTTTGCACCTTATGACTACGCATTTATTGCCCCATTAACACTGATTCTGTTTTTCTTTTTACTACAGAAACAATCACCTAAACGTTCTGCACTGATTGGCTTTTTTTATGGCTTAGGCATGTTTGGTACTGGCATTAGCTGGGTACATGTCAGCATCGACACCTTTGGTGGAATGCCTAAAATCGCCAGTATGTTCTTAATGTGCTTACTGATTAGTTATTTAGCGTTATATCCCGCGTTATTTGGCTATTTATTTAACCGCTTTAACCGTCAACGTCCTTTCCATCAATTATTGCTTTCAGGCCCGGTTATTTGGCTAGTACTTGATTGGATCCGTGGCTGGCTTTTTACTGGATTCCCTTGGTTATGGATGGGCTACAGTCAGCTAAATACACCATTGGCACACTTTGCACCAATGTTCGGTGTCGAAGGGATAACTCTCGCGTTAGTACTTATATCAGGTTCTATTGTCGCGACCCTTTACTACCGTAACTGGCGTCCATTATTGGTTGCTATTCTTGTGGCAATATTAGCGGTATTAGCCGGTATTCCGCAGTGGGTTAAACCCGATCCTAAACACAGTGTTACCGTTGCTCTTATCCAAGGTAATATTTCTCAAGAAGAGAAATGGCTGCCCAGTCATCGCTGGCCAACCTTAATGAAATATATGGATCTTACTCGTGATAATTGGGGTGCAGATTTAATCATTTGGCCTGAAGCGGCAATTCCAGCACTTGAAGAAGAAATTCCAACCTTCTTACAAAATCTGGATGCAGCAGCTCGAGCCAATAATAGCACTGTGATCACGGGCATTTTAGATCAAAAGTCGAATGGTAAGTTCTACAATAATATTTTGACACTCGGTGTCGATGCTGATGGTCCGTATAACTACAACACCGCAACCCGTTACACAAAGCACCATCTGTTGCCTTTTGGTGAATATGTGCCGTTTGGTAGCTTGTTACGTCCATTAGCGCCGTTCTTTAATCTACCAATGTCATCGTTTAGTCGTGGTGCTTATATTCAACCGAATATTCAAGCGCATGGTTATTCAATTGCACCGGCACTGTGTTATGAAATTGCGTTTGGTGAACAAATTCGTGCAAACGTCACTAAAAAAACGGAGTTACTACTCACGCTATCTAATGATGCATGGTTTGGACACTCTATTGGACCTTTCCAGCATATGGAAATAGCGCAAATGCGGGCGCTTGAGTTAGGTAAACCATTATTACGTGGAACAAATACAGGTATTACGGCAGTGGTTGACCATAATGGTCACATCACCAAAGAATTACCGCAATTTGTCACTGGCGTATTGAGAGATAAAGTGATTCCAACCATTGGAATGACACCTTATACCACCTTAGGCAGCTGGCCATTATACGGCTACTGTTTATGGGCATTAGCGTTATCTTGGATCCTAATTCGACGTAAACGCGGACATTTCCGTGACTTACGTTCAGCAGAAAAAGAATAAACTCAAAGGTGAAGTTAATAACTTCACCTTTTTTTACGGTTAGTTTATTGTAATTTCATAGCCTAATAACAACCGCGATCCCGCAGGTCCAACCGCCCGTGGCGACGATAAGGAACGACAAATGCAAACACCACCTAAAATCTTTATCAGCTTGTGTTCATTATTGATGCTGATGCTATCAACCCAAGTACTTGCTCAAGAACAGCAAAATGATACCAAAGATGCCTTAGCTCATTTTTACAAATCCCCACAAACCCAACCTTTTTTCCATTCCGCTTATGGGTATGCTGTTTTTCCATCGGTGGGTAAAGGTGGTTTTTGGATTGGTGGCGCTTACGGCTCAGGGGTCGTTTTTAAAGCCAACCAAGCGATGGGATTTGCTAAATTATATCAAGTATCTATTGGGTTACAATTTGGGGGACAAGCCTTTAGCGAAATCTTGTTCTTCCAAGACCAGCGGGCTTATGATCGCTTTATTGATGGCGGTCTAGAATTAGATGCTCAAGCGTCAGCAGTTGCCTTAACAGAAGGCGCTTCAGCTAAAATAGGCACTGCAGGGGCGGGAATGAGTGCGGGTAGTGACTACATGACCCAAAGCTACATTAATGGCGTTGCTATCTTCACCCGCGCTAAGGGTGGAGCCATGATTGAAGCATCATTGGCAGGACAAAAATTCACTTATGATCCAATGACAGCGGTTACCCGTGAAATTAAAGGTTATGATCAAGTACTGCCTGAATTTAAGCATGACGACCAAACCACTCAAACAGTCTCTCAGCAGCCACAACAACTGCAAAAGCCCGCTAACACCATAAACTCAACAGACTCAGCGGTAGTGGTTGATACGATTGAACAACCTAATGATTAATCGTTAACCTTACGATATAACAAAAAAACGCAGCACTAATAGGGCTGCGTTTTTTTGATGGTAAGTAAAGCACCCACCATTATGGGTTCAATGGTAAACGTGAAAATTGCTTACAGCCACATTTTACACATGGCTCAATGCGAGTCACATGGGTGATCATTTGAGTATGACCACATTGCTCACACACAAGATTACCTAACCCAACCAATTCACCCGCCTGATAAACGCCTTTATGTTGAATATCTTCCATTACCTCAATCCACTCTAATTGTGTTTTATCGGTAATTTCTGCTAAATTCTTCCAAATGCTTTCGCTAACTAATTTGTAAAAAGGACTTTCGCTAAACGGCTGTGAACTGCTTTTCACTTCTTCCGTAAAGGTTTTTAAATCACTTTTGACATAAGCTTCAACTAATGACAATTCATCTTTGGTCATATCGCTAGCGGCTTTACCATAAAGCTCGGTCGTTTTAAGATCACTTTTGATATACGCTTCAATCAATGCCAGCTCATCTTTAGTCATATCACTGGCCGCTTTACCATAAAGCTCAGTCATTTTAAAAAACTTCTTGAGCTCTTCTGGACTATGCTTAAGCGCTTCAGTTACTTTTTCTAATACCGCTTCATAATGCTTTTGTTGCTTAGTCATGGGATTAATCCTCCGCCAATGTGCGAAATAATTACGTAATTACGATCAAATACAAGATTAAGGTCGACGAATCGCTATCAGCTATTGTTGACACCTTGACCTTTAGTTATCCTATGTCGATTACAATGAATGTGTTTGTATTAAACTCACAAAATTCTGGATGTCATCGATGCAAGAACAATATCGTCCACAGGACATTGAACAAAAAGTTCAAGAACATTGGGATAACAATAAGACCTTTGTTGTTAGTGAAGACCCTAATAAAGAAAAATTCTACTGTCTCTCTATGTTCCCGTACCCAAGTGGTCGCTTGCATATGGGTCACGTGCGTAACTACACTATCGGTGATGTTATCTCTCGCTACCAACGCTTACAAGGCAAAAATGTGATGCAACCAATTGGTTGGGATGCATTTGGCCTGCCAGCAGAGAACGCAGCGGTAAAAAATAATACTGCACCTGCGCCTTGGACCTACGAAAACATCGAGTACATGAAGAACCAACTTAAGCTATTGGGCTTTGGTTACGATTGGAGCCGTGAGTTCGCAACCTGTACCCCAGAGTACTACCGTTGGGAACAAGAGTTCTTCACTAAACTGTACAACAAAGGCCTTGTTTACAAGAAGACATCTTCTGTTAACTGGTGTCCTAACGACCAAACTGTATTGGCTAACGAGCAAGTAGAAGACGGTTGTTGCTGGCGTTGTGATACCCCTGTAGAACAAAAAGAGATTCCACAGTGGTTCATTAAAATTACTGAATACGCGCAAGAATTACTTGACGATCTTGATACGTTAGATGGCTGGCCTGAAATGGTTAAGACTATGCAGCGTAACTGGATTGGTCGTTCTGAAGGCGTTGAGCTAACGTTTAACGTTAAAGGTCAAAACGATTTAGAAGTTTACACCACTCGTCCTGACACCCTAATGGGTGTGACATTTGTTAGCATTGCAGCGGGTCACCCTCTAGCTGCAAAAGCGGCTGAGAATAATCCAGCTCTAGCAACATTTATCGATGAGTGCCGTAACACCAAAGTTGCTGAAGCTGAACTAGCAACAATGGAAAAGAAAGGCATGGATACGGGCTTTACTGCTATCCACCCACTTGATGGCCGTGAAGTACCCGTATACGTTGCTAACTTCGTATTAATGGATTACGGCACAGGCGCAGTAATGGCAGTGCCTGCTCACGATCAACGTGACTTTGAATTTGCAACTAAATACAACATCGACATCATGGCGGTTATTAAGCCAGAAGACGGTAGCGAGTTTGATATTTCTGAAGCGGCATACACTGAAAAAGGTGTGTTGTTCAATTCAGATGAATTCGACGGTCTAAACTTCCAGCAAGCGTTTGATGCTATTGCAGCAAAACTTGAAGCAGATGGCAAAGGCAAGAAAACCGTTAACTTCCGTCTTCGTGACTGGGGTGTTTCACGTCAACGCTACTGGGGTGCACCAATCCCAATGGTAACCACTGAAGACGGTCAGGTTCACGCAGTACCTGCAGATCAACTACCAGTGATCTTACCTGAAGACGTGGTAATGGATGGCGTAACCAGCCCAATAAAAGCGGACCTTGAGTGGGCTAAAACCACGTTTAACGGCGAACCAGCACTACGTGAAACTGATACTTTTGACACCTTCATGGAGTCATCTTGGTACTACGCGCGTTACTGTTCACCACAGGCGGATGATATTCTAGATCCTGCTAAGGCGAACTACTGGCTACCTGTTGATCAATATGTTGGTGGTATTGAACACGCTTGTATGCACCTATTGTACTCACGTTTCTTCCACAAATTGCTACGTGATGCAGGTTACGTAACCTCTAACGAACCGTTTAAGCAACTACTATGTCAAGGCATGGTATTGGCAGATGCATTCTTCTATACCACAGAAAAAGGTGGTAAAGAGTGGGTTGCACCAACAGATGTTACTGTTGAGCGTGATGGCAAAGGTCGTATCACTACTGCTGTTGACTCACAAGGTCACAATGTTGAGCACTCAGGCATGATCAAAATGTCTAAGTCTAAAAACAACGGTATCGACCCACAAGAGATGGTCGACAAGTTCGGTGCTGATACCGTACGTCTATTTATGATGTTTGCATCACCTGCTGATATGACACTTGAATGGCAAGAATCTGGCGTTGAAGGTGCTAACCGTTTCCTTAAACGTGTTTGGAAACTGGTTCGTGAGCATGCTGAAAAAGGTGATGCTGAAACAGTTGATACCACAGCACTAAGCAGCGATCAAAAAGCACTTCGTCGTGATATTCATAAAACTATCGCTAAAGTAAGTGATGATATTGGTCGTCGTCAGACATTCAATACCGCAATTGCTGCCATTATGGAATTAATGAACAAGCTGGCTAAAGCGCCACAAGAGTCAGTACAAGATCGTGCTATTCTTGATGAAGCACTAAAAGCGATTGTTACCATGCTTTACCCAATGACACCGCATATCTGTTTTGAAATGTGGCAAGCACTGGGTCAAACAGACATTGATCATGCAGTATGGCCACAAGCTGATGCAGCGGCATTGATTGAAGATGAAAAACTGATCATTGTGCAAGTTAACGGTAAACTACGTGCTAAATTAACGGTAGCGGCAGACGCAACCAAAGAGCAAGTAGAAGCATTAGCAATGGCTGATGAAGGCGTAACTCGCTTTACTGAAGGAAATACCGTACGTAAAGTTATTTATGTACCAGGTAAACTACTTAACATTGTTGCTAACTAATCAAGGTTAACTGCTGTATAACGTTGTTACTAAAGCAGTAAATAGCCTCAAGATCCCCGCTTTTGCGGGGATCTTTATAATTACGGTCATATTTAATTTTGCGCCCAGCGCACCTTCTTTTCTTTCAAGGAGCTGACTTTCGTGAAAAGTTTTTTCTCGGCCAACAGCCTAACTCGACTACTTATCATCACTCTTCTCGCGCTTACAACAGCTTCTTGTGGCTTTCACCTTCGGGGTAACTACATGCTGCCTGAAGGGATAGCTAAACTATCGTTAACCAGTTTTGACCCCTATGGTAAATTAACCCGCATGGTAAAATACCAATTTAAACTGCATGGTATTGAAGAAGTAAAACCAGCAGCGACAATCCCGAACCTTAATATTACCAGTGAATCAACCGGTGATAGTACGTTATCGCTATATCAAAATAACGGTAAAGCAGAATACGATTTAACCTTAACGGTAAATTACACTGTGACCATACCGAACCAAGGTATTGAACAATTTAGCACCAAAGTCACGCGTACTTTCTTAGATAACCCACTTTCAGCACTAGCAAAATCAGTAGAACGTGATGAGTTAGTGAATGTAATGCGTGAACAAGCGGCGCAACAAATCATGCGTAAACTCGCGCGTCTAACCACTGTCTTTAATAAGATGGAAGAAGATAAGTTGAATGCTGAATTAAACCAAATTTTGCATAATCAAAAAGTATCCATCAAAGATGGCAGCACTACCACCATCACTACCACGCCAGCGATTATACATAAAAAACAAGATCACAACGCGCAATGAGAGTCTACCCAGAACAACTGACGCAGCAGCTGACAAAAGGCCTGCGTCAGGCTTATTTACTGTTTGGTAATGAGTTATTATTAAAACAAGAAGCGGGCGATAGCATCAAGCATATCGCCCAGCAACACGGTTTTTTAGAACGCCATAGTTTCACTATCGATAACAGTATTGATTGGAATGCAGTGTTAGATTGCTGTCATGCAATGAGCTTATTTTCAGCCCAACAAATCATCGAGCTTGAAATCGCTGAAACAGGGTTAAATGCCAATCAAGCCAAAGCATTGCTTGAGGTTATTGACGCGCTACATCCTGATATTTTATTAATTCTTACCGGACCAAGAATTAATAAAAAACAGGAAAGCACTAAGTGGTTTAAAGCTCTCGATACTATTGGCTTGTATATTCCGTGTAATACTCCAGATCCACGCCAAATGCCGCGCTTTATTCAAAGCCGTTGCCAACAGCTCGCTTTAAAACCTGATCACGAATCAGTGCAAATGTTAGCTCAATGGCATGAAGGTAATTTACTGGCGTTATCGCAAAGTTTACATAAATTAGTGCTACTTTACCCCGATGGCATTCTCACTATCGTGCGGTTACAAGAAGCATTAAGTCGCCATAATCACTACACCCCATTTCAATTAATTGATGCACTGTTAGCTGGACAAGCGAAACGTAGCCAACGGATATTGCGTCAATTACAAGCGGAAGGGGTTGAGGCGACGATTTTATTACGTACCTTACAGCGTGAATTAACTCAGCTGTATAAAATGCAAGAAATGGGTAAAAGAGGCACACCATTAAATCTCATTTTTGAACAATTTAGGGTGTGGCAAAACCGCCGTGAAATGTATATTGGTGCTCTGCATCGATTACCACTTACCACTTTAGTGTCCATTATTCGGCAGCTAACATTATTAGAAATTCAGGTTAAAACTGATTACGACACCCAGCCATGGTCAGACTTAAGCTGTTTATGTGCCGAAATGTGTGGTGTAAAAACACATTTACATCATTTGAACTAAAATAAATTCAGGTCAAAATCGCGACTTTTTAGGTATTTGAACCTAATAGCGATACAAACATGCGAAAAAACACCGTCTGAACCTTGTCCGCTTATCGCTGTCTGATAAGAGCATGGTATACTGCGGCACAATATCATGGTCAGTATGTCTCTTTGACATTATCGACGCTAATAATAGCGCCGCCACTCGACCAACATCATACTAACACTCAAGTGAGGGAATCCCTTTGCAGCTTCAAGAACTACACGATTTCATTGTTGATAAAATTGACGACATTAAAGCACAAGATATCGTAACTATTGATGTACGCGGTAAATCAAGCATTACTGATATGATGGTTATCTGTACAGGTACATCTAACCGTCATGTGGCTTCTATTGCAGATCACGTCGAAAAAGAAACAAAATTAGTTGATTACCCACCTCTAGGCATCAGTGGCGAAAAAGAAGGTCTATGGGTTATTGTTGATATGGGCAATGTTATGCTACACATCATGCAAGAAGATGCACGTGAGCTGTACCAACTGGAGAAGCTTTGGAGCTAATTGACAATGAAGCTTCAACTGATTGCTGTTGGTACTAAAATGCCAAAATGGGTTGAGGAGGGCTATAAAGAATATAGTCGTCGCTTCCCAAAAGATATGCCACTGGAATTAATTGAAATTTCAGCGGGAAAGCGTGGTAAAAATGCTGATATTCCTCGTATTCTTCAAAAAGAAGGTGAGGCAATGTTAGCAGCGGTCGCTAAAGGTAACCGTATTGTCACGCTGGATATTCCGGGTAAACGCTGGGATACAGGAGAATTGGCACAACAATTAGATGCATGGAAACTTGATGGACGTGATGTATCAATTTTGATCGGCGGACCAGAAGGACTTTCTCCTGCATGTAAAGCAGCGGCAGAACAAAGCTGGTCATTATCACCATTGACTTTACCACACCCATTGGTGCGCGTGGTAATGGCAGAAAGCTTATACCGTGCATGGAGTGTCACGGCTAACCATCCGTACCACAGGGAATAATCATTAATGAGGCAAAAGCGAACCCAGATCCGCGATCATCGCGCTGAGTCGGCACTGTTTTATCGTCGAGCTCTTGTCTCATTTATTGGTATTGCAATACTTGTAGGCCTGCTGCTGTTTAATCTGTTTCACATTCAGGTTGAGCAACATCAGGACTATCAAACCCGTTCTAATGATAACCGCATCAAAATTGTTCCCGTCCCCCCTAATCGCGGCTTAATTTATGACCGTAACGGGGTAATTTTGGCTGAAAACAGGCCAATATATAGCCTTGAAATCACCTTAGAAAAAGTCTCTGAACTCGATCAGACTTTTGCCGATCTCAAACAGATCATGGGCATTACTGATGAAGACATTGCTAACTTCCAAAAAGAACGCCGTCGCACCCGTCGTTTTAAATCAGTGCCTATTCTTGAGCATCTCAACGAAAAACAAGTGGCGCTGTTTTCTGTTAATCAACATCGCCTGCCCGGGGTAGAAGTTAAAGCACACTTAAAGCGTTATTATCCTTACGGAGATGCCTTAACTCACGTTTTAGGTTACGTCGCTAAAATTAACGATCGTGATCTTAAAAAGCTCGATAAAGCCGGTAAAATAAGCAATTACAAAGCCACCCGTGATATGGGTAAACTGGGCGTTGAACGTTATTACGAAGAACTATTGCATGGCACATCAGGCTATCAAGAAGTTGAGGTCAATAGCCGTGGGCGCGTTATTCGTACCCTAAAATATATTCCCCCAATTCCGGGTAAAGATATCAAGATCAATATTGATATCCATCTTCAGCAATATGTGCGTAATTTACTGATCGAACGCAGTATTGACCCAGAAACAGGCAAAGAAATCGTTAAACATAAGCGTGGTTCTATTGTGGTATTAGACCCTAAAGACAACGCTATTTTAGCCATGGTCTCAAGCCCGAGTTATGATGCAAACCTGTTCGTTCGTGGGATCTCAAGTAAGAAATACAATGCCTTACTGAATAATCCAGATCGTCCCTTGGTTAATCGAGTCACGCTCGGTATTTATCCACCCGCATCAACCGTTAAGCCCTTTATTGCCGTTGCCGCATTAACGGAAGGGGTTATCACGCCCAATACCACTCGGAATGATCCCGGTTGGTGGCAAATACCGAACTCTACCAGTCGTAAATTCCGTGACTGGTTACGTTGGGGACATGGTCGAGTCAATATTTATAAAGCGATTGAAGAGTCAGTCGATACGTATTTCTATCAAGTTGCCTACGATCTTGGTATTGATCGCCTCTCGACATGGATGAACAAATTTGGTTATGGCGAATATACAGGCGTTGATATTCACGAAGAAAGTAAAGCCAATATGCCCACTAGAGAATGGAAACAAACACGCCATAAGCGTCCTTGGTATCAAGGGGATACTATTCCCGTTGGTATTGGCCAAGGTTATTGGACCGCGACCCCATTACAAATGGCGAAAGCCACTTCCGTATTGGTCAATAGTGGCGTTGTACATCGCCCACACCTACTTAAAAATATTATTGATGACAACATAGAAGCACCGGCTGAATTTAAAGATTTTCCACAAATCACAGGCGTTGATCAAAAAACATGGGAAATCGCACGTGAAGGTATGCACCGCGTACTTTACGGTAACCGTGGTACAGCACGTAAAGCGTTTTATAACACCCCTTATCAGGCGGGTGGTAAATCAGGTTCAGCCCAAGTTTTTGGTTTAGCTGAAAACCAAAAATATAATGCTGATGAATTAGAAGAGCATTTACGTGACCATGCCTTATTTACCGCTTTTGCACCATTTGATAAACCACAAGTTGTGGTCGCGATGGTATTAGAAAATGCTGGCGGTGGTTCAAGTAACGGTGGACCTATTGCACGTAAAATATTTGATCATATGCTCATTGAATCCCCTGCCGATATACTGTCACCAGTGGTAGCACCAATAAAAGCAACAGCAGAGGTACGTTAATGAGCATCATGGCAACAACCGGTCAAAAACCCACGTTAAGTGACCGCTTACATATCGATATCCCTTTATTACTGGGATTATTAGCGATCATGAGTTTCTCATTAGTGATCATGTACAGTGCCAGTGGCCAAAGTATACCGATGATGGAACGTCAAGCGATGCGAATGGTATTGTCGCTTGGGGTAATGTTACTATTAGCCCAAATCGCACCGCGTCACTATGAAGCATGGGCACCTTATTTATTTGGTCTCGGTTTAGTGATGTTGATAAGTGTTCTCTCATTTGGCGAGGTCTCTAAAGGTGCCCAACGGTGGCTTAATTTAGGTTTCATTCGCTTTCAGCCCTCAGAATTAATCAAACTTGCGGTACCATTAATGGTGGCGCGATTTATAGGTAACCGCCCACTGCCTCCAACATTTGCCAATATCTTCGTTGCATTAGTATTAATTTTCACGCCAACAATTTTAATTGCCAAGCAACCCGACCTTGGCACCTCAATTTTGATCGCTGCATCGGGGATATTTGTTCTGTTTCTGTCAGGAATTAGCTGGCGAGTGATAATTG
>SAMEA5043655__coassemble_125_pt1 | contig 17356 bp, 16 predicted proteins | sample SAMEA5043655__metabat2_low_PE_001 | metagenome-assembled genome bin SAMEA5043655 (sample SAMEA5043655) | Gadus morhua
TCCTCTATTCCTCTATTCCTCTATTCCTCTATTCCTCTATTCCTCTATTCCTCTATTCCTCTAGAAGAATAAAACAGCCATTACACACATACAATAAAAACATTAAACAACATATTTAAATTAAAAAAATAACACTAAAACAGTTAAAAAAATAACAAACAGTCATCACAAAAAACACCTAAATGTATTATTTAAAAATCAAATAAACGCGTTATTTACTATATCTACTCACCTTAATTGAATAATATTCGCGCCTGTTAATACTTATTTTAGACAACCAAGTGCATAAGATTTCATATTAAAATAAAATAAACAACAAAAACAAAAGCTTACCAACAAACATTGCTTTAAAAAGCAGCGTAAGCACATAATAAATCACTGCGCCTATTTGTTTATTGATGCTATTTTTCTGTAAATAACCACTTTACAGCGCCTAACTCATTAATAATTAAACTGTGATAGTGATCTTATACAAATAAAATCCATCACGTAGAATCAATTACATAAACAACACCTAATACTTATTTAACGTTTCGTAACTTAAACATAGCCAATCACTAATAGGCATAAATAGAGAGATACTATCATGAGTAACTTTTATGTGGGTTCTGAAATAGGTCAACTACGCCGCGTACTCATTCATCGTCCAGAGCGTGCTTTAAATAATCTAACACCATCAAATTGCCAAGACTTATTATTTGATGATGTATTATCTGTTGAAAAAGCAGGTCAAGAACATGATGTCTTTGCGAATACTTTACGCCAACAAGGTGTTGAAGTTTTATTATTACAAACCATGTTAAGTGAAACATTAGCCGTTCCAGAAGCAAAAGATTGGCTATTATCAACTCAAATATCAAATTACCGTTTTGGGGATACCTTTGCCAATGATATTCGCTGTTTCTTAGCTGACTTACCTCACCCTGAACTCGCTTCTATCCTATTAGGTGGTTTAAGTTACGCCGAATTACCACTGCTATCATCTTCTATTATGCAAAAAATGCATTCGCCTTGTGATTTTATTATTAAACCATTACCGAATCATCTCTTTACCCGTGATACCTCATGCTGGGTCTATGGTGGTGTGTCTATTAACCCAATGGCCAAAGAAGCACGTCAACGTGAAACTAATCATTTACGGGCAATTTATCGCTGGCACCCGACATTTGCAGGCCAAGACTTCATTAAATACTTTGGCGATGAGCAAAATGCTTATGACAAATCCACCATTGAAGGCGGCGATGTTTTAGTTATCGGTAAAGGCAGCGTGTTAATCGGGATGTCAGAGCGCACTACCCCACAAGGTGTTGAAGCGTTAGCGGCGAGCTTATTTAAGCATGGTCAAGCCAAGCAAGTAATTGCAATGGAATTACCAAAACACCGTTCATGCATGCACCTCGATACGGTTATGACGCATATGCGTGAAGATACCTTCTCTGTGTACCCTGAAGTGATTCGTAAAGACGTCCAATGTTGGAGCCTAACTGGCGATAATTATGGCAACGTTAAAGCCAAAGAAGAAAATTATTTTGTTCACGCTATCGAAAAAGCTTTGGGCGTTGATCAACTAAATCTCATTACCACTGGCGGCGATGGCTTTGAAGCAGAACGTGAACAATGGAACGATGCTAACAACGTGCTAACCGTCAGCCCTGGAGTGGTTATTGGTTATGAGCGTAACACTTACACTAATGAAAAATATGATAAAGCAGGGATCACCGTGTTACCTATCCCTGGCGATGAATTGGGTCGTGGTCGTGGTGGCGCACGCTGCATGAGCTGCCCAATTGAGCGTGATGGTATTTAACTTAATAACAAAGGCTGGGGCGCCTATCGACCAGCCACTAATAAATACGGAGAGACACAGCTATGACTAAAAAAACAGTTGTTATTGCCCTTGGTGGTAACGCCTTATTACGTCGCGGCGAGCCTTTAGAAGCCAGCATTCAACGCCAAAACATTGCCACCGCAGCCAAAACCATCGCTGAAATTGCACTGCAATACAATGTCGTGCTCGTTCATGGCAACGGTCCACAAGTGGGGTTACTGGCACTGCAAGGGTTGGAATATAAAAAAGTGATGCCTTACCCATTAGACGTATTGGGCTCTGAAACACAAGGCATGATCGGCTACATCTTAATGCAAGAACTGAAAAATTTGCTCCCAGAACAAGATGTCTCGTGCATGCTCACTCAAATGCTAGTTGATCCACAAGACCCAGCCTTTGCCGATCCAACCAAGCCTATTGGCCCAGTGTATCAAGAAGCAGAAGCACGTGAATTAGCCGAGAAATTTCAATGGACAGTAAAAGCTGACGGTCAATATTTCCGTCGTGTAGTGCCAAGCCCACAACCGATTGGGATCGTTGAATGCGATGCTATCGAAACCTTAATTAAACGCAATCATTTGGTTATTTGTACTGGCGGCGGCGGCATTCCAGTGAAACGTGAGAATAACAAACTGATTGGTGTCGAAGCCGTAATCGATAAAGACATGTCAGCTGCATATCTTGCCAAGCAATTAAATGCTGATGCCCTGCTTATTTTGACTGACGCTGATGCGGTTTATCTTGATTGGGGCAAAGCAACCCAAAAAGCAATTTCAAGCACCACCCCACGAGCATTAGCACAATACCGTTTTGATGCTGGTTCAATGGGGCCCAAAATCGAAGCATCGTGTGAATTTATCAACCAAGGCGGAAAGTTAGTCGGTATCGGTGCATTGCATGACGGATTAGAGATCCTCAAAGGGCTTGCTGGAACAAATATTATCGCAGATAAATAGAATAACTATTCACAAATAATAAAAAATGAGATACACATATTATTAACATTGATTATTATCGAGTAACTCAACCATAACATAACAAGATTCAGTCGAAGAGATACTGAACCTTAAGAGGGATACATCATGGCTTTTAATCTTCGTAATCGTAACTTCCTAAAATTACTTGATTTCACTCCTCGTGAGATTCAACATTTACTTGAGCTTTCGGCTGAATTAAAAAAAGCAAAATACAATGGTTATGAGCAACCACGCCTAAAAGGTAAAAATATTGCACTGATTTTTGAAAAAACCTCAACCCGTACTCGTTGCGCATTTGAAGTTGCCGCTTTTGACCAAGGTGCTCAAGTTTCTTATTTAGGCCCGTCCGGTTCTCAAATTGGCCATAAAGAATCAATGAAAGATACCGCACGTGTATTAGGTCGAATGTACGATGGCATTGAGTACCGTGGTTTTGGTCAAGCCATTGTTGAAGAGCTTGGTACATATGCAGGGGTCCCAGTATGGAATGGTCTAACAGATGAATTCCACCCAACACAAATTTTAGCTGACTTTCTAACCATGCAAGAGCACGGTCGCGGTAAAGCATTACACCAAATATCATTTGCTTACCTAGGTGATGCACGTAATAACATGGGCAATTCATTGATGGTCGGCGCTGCTAAAATGGGAATGGATATTCGTCTAGTGGCACCAAAAACATTTTGGCCTGATGCTGAACTTGTGGCTCAATGCCGTGAAATTGCCGCTGAAACAGGGGCTAAAATCACCATGACTGAAGATGTTCAAGAAGGCGTTCAAGGCTGTGATTTCCTTTACACTGATGTCTGGGTATCTATGGGTGAAGCCAAAGAAGCGTGGGCAGAGCGAATTAACTTAATGCTGCCATACCAAGTTAATATGGCAATGTTAAAAGCAACGGGAAACCCACACGTTAAATTTATGCACTGTTTACCAGCTTTCCACGGCGAAGATACCGCTGTTGGCAAAGAATTAGCCCAAGCTTATCCCGTGTTATCTAAAGGGGTTGAGGTGACCGATGAAGTGATTGAATCAGCGCATTCAATTGTGTTTGATGAAGCTGAAAACCGCATGCACACCATAAAAGCAGTAATGGTTGCGACGTTAGGTAGCTAACGGCTCCTCCTATAACATTACCACTGTTACTTAACTGCCGCTTACTTGAGCGGCAGTTGCATATTATTTCAATCACATTATTTAACATCAATTAAAAGTGTTATTTTACAAATAAATACAAACAAAATAGTCCTAAGATATTTCAGTTTTAATTGCATAAAAATCCGTTGTTTGAATAGTTAACGCAAACGCTTGCGCCATTAAAAATAGACGGTATAATCCTTGCAATTTGCCTAGCAAGAGATAAAAAATGAACCCTGCCATGAACACAATATTGACTCGCAGTAATCATCCATTGATGATGGTTTGTTATTTTATTTTTACTATTTTTCAAAAAAAAGCCTCCTTTTAGTAGGGGGCTTTTTTTTGCCTAAAATTTAGTAACAAAGACAGTTGTTAATTTAATCACACCATCATAGGGAAAGAAGCCATGGCTAATTCGCTGTTTAAGAAGCATATTATTTCCATCCCCGAGCTTAATCGCGCTGAACTCGAGCTTATTATTGATACCGCTGCGAGACTAAAAGCCGATCCGAACCCGACTTTGCTGCAAAATAAAGTCATCGCAAGTTGCTTCTTTGAACCTTCAACCCGTACTCGTCTTTCTTTTGAAACCGCCATTCAGCGTCTAGGCGGTACTGTAGTTGGGTTTGATTCACCAGGCAATACCTCGCTGGCAAATAAAGGCGAGACATTATCTGATTCAGTGCAAGTGATCACCTCTTATGTAGATGCCTTTGTTATGCGTCACCCACAAGAAGGTGCAGCTCGATTAGCGTCTGAATTTTCTAATGGCGTCCCCGTTATCAATGGTGGTGATGGTGCTAACCAGCATCCAACCCAAACCTTATTGGATCTGTTTACTATCCATGAAACTCAAGGCCGACTTGATGGTATTAATATCGCCTTTGTGGGTGATTTAAAATATGGCCGTACCGTACACTCATTAACTCAAGCATTATCAAAGTTTAATGATGTTAAATTCTTCTTTATTGCCCCTGAAGTATTGGCAATGCCAGATTACATTTGTGAAGAATTGGATGATGCGGGGATCAGTTACAGCCTCCATAACAACATGGAAGATGTTATTCCTGAATTAGATATTCTTTATATGACACGGGTTCAAAAAGAACGTTTTGATGAGTCTGAATATGTCCATATGAAAGCGGCTTATATTCTGACAGCGAGCATGTTAGAAAGCGCCCGCGACAATTTAAAAGTATTACATCCACTACCACGGGTTGATGAAATCACGGTTGATGTCGATAAGACTAAACATGCTTATTTCTTCCAACAAGCAGAGAATGGCGTCTATGCACGTCAAGCATTACTTGCACTTGTCCTTAATGAAACCCTATAACGAGGTATGACGATCATGGTTAAAGAAACCCAACTCAAAGTTGAAGCAATTAAAAACGGCACCGTTATCGATCATATTCCAGCAAATGTTGGCATTAAAATCCTTAAATTATTCAACATTGATGGTACTAACGAACGCGTGACGATTGGTCTTAACTTACCGTCGTCAGCATTAGGCGCTAAAGATCTGATTAAAATTGAGAATGTGTTTGTTAGCGAAGATCAAGCCAATCAATTAGCCCTTTATGCTCCTAAAGCAACGGTTAATCAAATTGAAAATTATGCCGTGGTTAAGAAGCTTAATTTATCATTACCTGAGTTTATCAGTGCTATTTTTAAATGCCCAAATAGCAACTGTATTTCACATGGTGAACCAGTAAATAGTGGTTTTAAAGTATTGACTAAAAAAGCGGATATTCAATTAAAGTGTAAGTACTGCGAAAAAGTATTCTCACGCCAAATCGTGACTGAATGTAATAGCTAACGCATTATATTTAACCTGCCCAGCACATACACTTTCAACGAGAAAGAACTATCAATATGCGCTGGGCATTTTTTATCTGGATTCAATTAACGACAAACTCAAAGTAATCTATAACGTTAATCGTCATCACATTACTATCATTCACTGGCATAACTTCATATCACGTTTGTTATTTGGTGATAATGGTCATATCTCCGCTACATTATAATTGCTACCATTAATATGCAACAAAGGGCATTGTAATCTAATGATTACAGCCTCTTATAGCGACATCGATAATCTATCCCGCCTAATCTATTATTGATCGATACATTGCCAAGGAGTGACTTCAAATGGACACCCAACACCCAGCAATCGAACATCATTCTTGTAATGATAATATGACATCTGCATGTAAACGCTTATTACAACAACAAAGTTTTACAACCCAAGATGATATTCGGTATCAATTAATTCAATTAGGCTTTCACGATATCAGTCAATCAACAGTATCACGGCTATTATTACGACTAGGTGTCGCTAAGGTGCCCAATGCCGCAGGTAAAAAAATATATTGTCTAACCACTGAAAATGAACCGATTCTGATTAATGCCTCAATTGCATCACAAATAGAGTTTGTTAGTCATAATCAGTTAGTGGTTGTTATAAAAACCCATCCTGGTGGGGCGCAATTGGTGGCAAGGTTAATTGATATGCAACCTCACGTTGACATTTTAGGCACGGTTGGTGGTAATGATACCGTTATGGTTGCGCCCAAAGACATTACACGAATAGACCAATGCTTACAGATCGTAAAACAACGCTTAGGACTTAAATAGCGATTGATAGCCATAATGATTAGTTGAATATAGGTTTTATTGCCCCCATATCAATACACACTGAAAGGCGATTATTTTGCCTTTTAATGACCATAAAATAGGATAACTCATGACAAAAATTCTTCATACAGAGCAAGCACCTGCAGCAATCGGTCCTTACGTACAAGGTGTAGATCTTGGCAGCATGGTAATGACATCAGGTCAGATCCCGGTTAACCCACTAACAGGTGAAGTTGCAGCAGATATTGCCGCCCAAACACGTCAATCATTAGATAACGTTAAAGCTGTTGTTGCAGCATCTGGTCTTACTGTGGCTGACATTGTGAAGATGACGGTCTTTGTTAAAGATCTGAATGATTTTGGTGCGGTAAATGAAGTCTACGGTGCATTCTTTGATGAACACAATGCACCTTATCCTGCTCGATCTTGTGTTGAAGTTGCACGTCTACCTAAAGATGTGAAGATTGAAATTGAAGCAATTGCAGTACGTAAATAATTATAAAAATAGCGATCACGAGACTGAAATCAGTGATCGCTTTTTGTTCCTAGCACTCGCTATGTGTTCGCTCTGCCAGAGCTAATACTTGTGCAAACCATGCTGTAAACAACTGCGGTGCCTGTTGTAATTGCAACTGTAATTCAGCAGTAGACCACCAACGATATGCCATCACTTCCGCAGGATTAGGCGTAAATACCATCCCCTCACCATTGGCAATCAAGACATGATCTAACTCATGTTCAATCAATTTATTATCCAATTTAGCGTAATAACAAAAATGACCTACATCTGCTAACGGGGCCGTCAATGTAATCCCCATTTCCTCTTGTAAACGACGCACACCAGCCTGACTTAGGCTTTCCCTCTTCCGAGGATGAGAGCAACAAGTATTAGTCCATAAACCGCCGCTATGATATTTCTCTAATGCACGTTGATGTAATAAATATTCACGCCCAAAAGGAGTATCTCGATAAAGTAATACCGAAAAAGCCAAGTGCAATGCACCATCACGATGAGCTTGCATTTTTTCTTGTAGACCAAGTTGATGGCCTTGTTCATCTACTAATATTACATATTCTTCAGTCATGATTATCTTCTACTTACTGTCTCAAAATATTGTTTATCGTTATTAAGTAACTATAAAACAAAACAAGGACATGCTTATAAAACATGTCCTTGTTAATAACACTTATACTATATCTTTTAGTTATGATTTTTAAGTATTAATGTTTATTGCGCTGAGCAACTTCTTGATCCAATTCTGCCAGTTTAGTCGCCATTAGTTTACGGCTTTGAGTAAGTAAGTTTCGTACATCTTCTTTTTCTAAACCAACAGTTGCAATCGGCTTCATTACCTCAACAATCACTAACCCGTTATCCCAACGATTAAGTTTTACCTTATCGGTTGAGCTACACACAATCGGTACAATCGGCACTTGAGCGCCAATAGCCGCATGAAAAGCACCGGTTTTAAACGGCAATAAACCACGACCACGCGAGCGTGTACCTTCAGGGAACATCCATACGGATACTTTATTTTTTTTGATTTTATCCACAACCTGACCAATAGTGCCTACTGCTTTACTGCGATTTGCACGATCAATTAGAATGTTACCGGTGATCCAATATAGCTGCCCAAACAATGGGATCCAGACTAAACTTTTTTTACCAACCGTGACTGTACGCTGCATGATTGCACCTGAAACGGTAAATAAATCATAAGTATTTTGATGGTTAGCGATATAAACCGCAGGGCCGACTTGCTCAGCACCTTCCGCATAACGGATCTCTAGTTTAATGCCAACAACACGTGACATTTTGCTAAAAAGTCGCCCAAAAGTATAAACATGTTTAGGATTACGGGGACTAAATAAACAATAACCACAGCCAAAGACAAAAGTTACGATGGCAAAAATAGCGATCGCAATCATGCGCAAAATATAAATCATTCAAACACTCCTCAGCGTACAAGTGTGCGCTAGTATACCCACCACAAGGGAAATTACACTTGTTATGTGTATCGACAACTCAAGCGACAGCAGCACAATTGACGCAAATAAATCATTAAAAAGCCCTCATAGATACGAGGGCTTTATTGTATGTATAGCCGAAATTAACTGTCAGTTAATTGATCATCACTAAGAGTTTGTGGCGAATCAATTTCAATCTCAGTCACTCGTTGCAATCCACGTGGCAACATTGATCCTCGACGGCCTCGTTCACCACGGAAATTCTCAAGATCACTTGGTTTCAAGCCTAACTTCCGCTTACCAGCATACAAGGTAACATGGCTATCTGCGGTAATAACCGTTAAGTAAGATAAAAATTCTTCACGCGCTTTTGCTCGTGCTGATGGAATATTAATGATCTTATTACCCTTACCTTTACCTAGTTGCGGCAAATCTTTAATTGGGAATAACAACATTCGACCTTCATTGGTGATCGCCATGATTTGGTCGTTATTAATATCAGCAATCGGTTGAGGCGGTAATACCAATGATTTTTCAGGTACGGTTAATAAGGCTTTACCGCTCTTATTTTTAGAAACCATGTCACTGCTTTTACAAATGAAACCATAGCCAGCATCCGATGCCATTAGCCATAATTGATTATCATCCGCCATCATTACCTGACGCATATTAGTGCCAGGAGTCAGATTTAGACGACCGGTAATAGGTTCACCTTGGCTACGTGCTGACGGTAGACTATGCGATTCAAGCGCATAACTACGACCATCTGAACTGAGGAAAATAGCAGGCTGATTACTCTTACCACGCGCATGGGCAAGATAATTATCCCCTGATTTATAATTCAGCGTATTAGGATCAACCTCATGACCTTTGGCATGACGGATCCAACCTTTTTCAGAAAGCACCACGGTGATCGTTTCACTTGGAATTAAATCACGCTCTGTTAATGCTTTTGCTTCTGCTCGTTCAACCAATGGAGAACGACGATCATCGCCATACTTTTCAGCATCAGCGATAATTTCTTTTTTAATCAAGGTATTTAAACGACGCTCAGAACCTAACAACTTTTCAAGCTGATCGCGCTCTTTAGCTAATTCGTCTAATTCACCACGGATCTTAATTTCTTCAAGCTTGGCTAATTGACGCAGTTTTATTTCTAAAATAGCATCAGCTTGAGTGACACTTAAATCAAAGCGAGACATTAATTCTGCTTTCGGATCATCTTCACTACGAATGATCTCAATCACTTCATCAATATTTAAATACGCCGCTAATAAGCCTTCTAAAATATGTAATCGAGCGATAACTTTATCTAAACGATACTGCAAACGACGACGGACCGTATTACGACGATACTCGAGCCATTCTTTAATGATCGTCACTAAGCCTTTCACTTGTGGACGACCATCTAAACCCAGCATATTGATGTTAGCACGGAAACTTTTTTCTAAATCTGTCGAAGCGAATAAGTGATTCATCAATTGATCACAATCAATCCGATTTGTACGAGGCACTATCACGATTCGGGTTGGATTTTCATGATCAGATTCATCACGTAAATCTTCGACCATTGGCAGCTTTTTAGCACGCATTTGCGCGGCAATTTGCTCCAATAATTTGGCACCTGACGTCTGATGAGGCAGCGCAGTAATAATAATATCACCGTTCTCTTTATGCCAAATCGCACGCATTCTAATACTGCCACGACCCGTAGCATACATTTTCTGCAAATCAGATTTTGAAGTGATAATTTCAGCTTCAGTCGGATAATCTGGACCTTGAACAAACATCATCAGTTGTTCAAGATCAGCATTTGGATTATCGATCATATGCACCGCAGCATTAGCGACTTCACGCACATTATGCGGGGGAATATCGGTTGCCATACCCACGGCAATACCGGTAATACCATTCAATAAAATATGCGGTAATCGTGCTGGCAGCATTTTAGGCTCAAGCATAGTACCGTCAAAGTTAGGTACCCAATCTGCTGTGCCTTGATTTATTTCAGCTAATAATATTTCTGAAAAACGCGATAAACGGGATTCGGTATAACGCATTGCAGCAAAAGATTTTGGATCATCAGGCGCACCCCAGTTACCCTGACCATCCACTAACGGATAACGGTAAGAGAAAGGCTGTGCCATTAGTACCATCGCTTCATAACACGCCGAGTCGCCGTGTGGATGGAATTTACCTAATACGTCACCGACAGTACGTGCTGATTTTTTATATTTTGCAGTGGCACTCAAACCTAACTCTGACATCGCATAAATAATACGACGTTGTACTGGTTTTAAGCCGTCACCAATAAAAGGTAAGGCACGATCCATAATTACATACATGGAGTAGTTTAAATAAGCGTCTTCAGTAAACTTTCTAAGTGGAAGCTGTTCAACGCCATCCATAGAGACATCAGTCATCGTGAGATAATCCGTCTTAAATAATGCGATTCGGCAAACATAATGTTTGCCGATTTAAAAATGAGATATATGTGGGGCTGAATTACACTTCCGCCATATCGCCTTTGCTTTGTAGCCAATGGCGACGATCTTCTGCGCGCTTTTTACCGAGCAGCATATCCATCATTTCATTAGTTTCACTATCATCATCAATAGTAAGTTGAACCAAACGACGGGTATTAGGATCCATGGTAGTTTCACGTAATTGCAGTGGGTTCATTTCACCCAGACCTTTAAAGCGCTGCACGTTGATCTTACCGCGCTTGCCTTTTAAACGCTCCAGAATGGCATTTTTTTCTGATTCATCCAGTGCATAAAAAACCTCTTTACCCAAATCGATACGATAAAGGGGTGGCATCGCGATAAATATATGCCCTGCTCGTACTAACGCTTCAAAGTGCTTCATAAACAAGGCACATAATAACGTTGCGATATGCAGTCCATCGGAGTCCGCATCGGCAAGAACACAGATTTTACCGTAACGTAGACCACTTAAATCATCACTATCAGGATCAATACCTAATGCGATTGAAATATTATGGACTTCTTCTGATGCAAGTACTTGATCAGATGATACTTCCCACGTATTCAATATCTTACCGCGTAATGGCATGATAGCTTGGAACATACGATCGCGAGCTTGTTTCGCTGAACCGCCTGCCGAATCACCTTCCACTAAGAACAATTCTGTGCGGTTTAGATCTTGCTGCGAACAATCGGCTAATTTACCCGGTAAAGCCGGACCTGAGGCAATTTTCTTACGCACCACTTTCTTGCTGGCACGCATACGTCGATGGGCATTAGCAATACAGACTTCAGCTAATAACTCCGCCAGCTGTGGACGTTCATTAAGCCATAAACTAAAGGCATCTTTCACTACACCTGAAACAAATGCCGCACATTGACGTGACGATAAGCGTTCTTTGGTTTGACCAGCAAACTGTGGATCCTGCATTTTCACTGATAATACGTATGCACAGCGATCCCAGATGTCATCAGCGGTAAGTTTTACTCCACGCGGTAACAAATTGCGGAATTCACAGAACTCACGCATCGCATCAAGTAAACCTTGGCGCAGACCATTAACATGGGTACCACCTTGTGCGGTTGGGATCAGGTTAACGTAACTTTCAGTGATCAGTTCACCACCTTCAGGTAGCCACAATAACGCCCAATCAGCCGCTTCTGTCGCACCACTAAAGACACCTGTAAAAGGTTCTTCAGGCAGTAAAGTGTAACCTTTTACGCCTTCAGCCAAATAATCTTTCAAGCCATCGTCATAGCACCAACGTATTGTTTCATCGGTGATTTTATTAGTAAAAACAACTTCTAAGCCAGGGCATAAAACGGCTTTAGCTTTTAAATTACTTTTAAGACGAGTAACCGAAAATTTGGCACTATCAAAATATTTAGGGTTCGGCCAAAAATGGACTTTAGTGCCTTTAGCACGACGACCACAAGTACCAATAACCTCTAATTCAGAGACTTTATCGCCGTTTTCAAATGCGATTTGATACACTTGACCGTCACGTTTAACAGTCACTTCAACCCGATCAGAAAGGGCGTTAACAACGGAAATACCTACCCCGTGCAAGCCACCTGAAAATTGGTAGTTTTTACCCGAGAATTTACCTCCGGCATGTAATTTACAGAGAATAAGCTCAACCCCAGAAACACCTTCTTCTGGATGAATATCAACAGGCATACCACGACCGTCATCAATCACTTCTAATGATTGATCGGCATGAAGAATGACTTCGACTTTACGAGCATGTCCAGCCAAGGCTTCATCGACACTGTTATCGATAACTTCTTGACCGAGGTGGTTAGGTCTTACCGTATCGGTATACATACCCGGACGGCGGCGTACTGGCTCAAGGCCATTTAGAACCTCAATGGCTCCAGCGTTATAGCTTTGATCTGTCATATCACGGAAATTTACGGGAAAATTTTGCAAACAATAGTCAGTAACCCTCGCGATGTTGTCAAGCAAGAGTCAGCGGAAGACTCACATTCAGTGAGTCGAGTCTCTTTTCTGTCGTCATGAAAAGGGACGTAAACTGGGTATCGATTTTATGCTAATGCACATAACTTGATTTATAGGGTAGCCTATCTCGTTACTCAATGAACAGATAAGTCAGGTTATAACCCTAAGAATTGAAGAATGGTGGCGGGAAAACGTTCAAAATCACAAAAACCATGATCACCATTAGCTTCTATTGTTAGCCTACAGTGTGCATATTTTAATGCTGCTTGACGATAATCTAGCACTTCATCGCCTTGTTGTAATAACACCCACAACCGTTGTGGCTGAGTAATAGTAATCACGTCGAGTGCTTTTAACTCATCAATGTGTTGAGGTTCCAACACGTAATTTTCACCACTATAGGGATTCTGTTGCGGCCCAAGATAATCAACCAACAGCTGATAAGGCATAACCGCTGGGTTAACTAACACTGCTGACAACTGATAACGCTCACTGAGCCAAGCACTTAAATAGCCCCCCAAAGAACTACCAACAACACCGATAGTGTAATGGTCGTTATATTGCTCAATCAATTGTGTCAAATATTGACTTGCTTGTGCCGGATAACTTGGTAATTGAGGCGCTATGACCTTTATATCAGGTCGATGTTCACGACAATAGGCTAGCATTTGTTGGGCTTTCAAGGAAAATGGTGAACTATTAAACCCATGTAAATAAATTAATAACGACGGCATCAGTACCCTTCTGCATCAAGTTTAGGTTTAAATTGATCACCACTAATACGGTGGACGCTGGTAATAATTTGTCCATCATTGATTAATTCTAAGTAACGCCACCCCGGATTATTATGATCTAAAGCAAAATCATCAGAATCTGGCATAAATTGAATACAGGTTGATGGTGTCGCCAGCACGCGTACGCCATGGTAAGTACGATCTAAATCTTGATGAATATGACCACACAATACTGCTTTTACTTGAGGATGGTCATCAATCACCTTCCATAAGCCACTGTTATTATGTAGTTGATGTTGATCTAGCCACGCACTACCGGCTTCAAGCGGGTGATGATGTAATAAAATTAATGCATGCCGATCAGGGTAACGTGCAAGAGCGGCATCTAATAAAACTAACTGTGCAGCGCTTAGCTCACCATGCGGCACACCTTGCACTTGGCTATCAAGTAAAATCATTTGCCAATGATCGCCCACTAGTACCTGCTGTTGTGGCTTTATTTGCTCACTCGGTAAAATGGATTGCATCGTTGGCTGAAAATCATGATTACCCGGTAACCAAAAGCACGGTTGTGACCAGCGTGAGATACCATCAGCAAAACGCTGATAAGAATAAGGGGTGTGATCTTGAGAAATATCACCCGTAGCAACGATGGCGTCAAAATGACGCGCAGCAGCATCTACCCCATTAAGCACGGCATGAAAACTGTCTTTGGTTGCCACGCCAAGCAAAGAGCCGGAACCATTGGCAAACAAATGAGTGTCGGTAATTTGCAGAAGAACCACACTTTCGGGGTTGGTCTGCGGCAGCGAATAGGTCTGCAAAACGTCAAAAACCTTGTCTATTCTGAGCAATTAAGTTCAATTAACAAACGGATTGTTTACTAAGCCCGTGGCGTAAACAATGCTTCAACCAGTCACCTAAGAAAAGGTTGACTTGATGTTTCTCATTTTTTTGGTGCATACGCAAGTTTGGATAATCATATATTGGCTTGAGACGAGAAATCTGCTGCACAGCACACACTTCTGCGACCTTAGCATCATGATATAACCGTACCGTGAGTAAGGGCGCTAAATAATCAACAACGCTCTCATTATCAACTAAACCTAATGTTACCACGGTGGTATAGCGAGTCGATTCAATAATTTTCAACTGGTATGTATCATTACAGACGAGGTATACCTGCACATCTCCAACATCATCGCTACGCGGCAATAACGGTAAGAGTTTTGCGTAATTAGTTTCATACAAGCGCATTAGGCTTGTCAAATCAACAGTATACCTTTTATTCAAATCATTCCCCTAGGATTATACGATAATTTATTTTATGCTTTTCGCAAACGTTGATGATGTAACTGCAGCCATTGTAGTGCGATAATTGTAGCCGCATTTTCAATTTTACCAGATTCTAACCATTGATAAGCCTGATTTCTTGAAACAACATGAACCCGAATATCTTCTGATTCACTGGCGACACCATGAATACCAGCAGCTAAACGGCTATCTACCTCACTAATAAAGATATCAAGTATTTCGGAACAGCCACCTGAACTGGATAAATAGCGTGATATTTTTTCTGTTTTACCCAACACTAATCCCGATTCTTCCGTCGCTTCTCGGCGTACCACTTGCTCCGGCGATTCATTATCATGATCGAGCATACCCGCAACAATTTCTAACTGCCATGGCTGACAATTAGCCGCCATCGCACCAACACGGAACTGCTCAATCAATACCACCCGATCAAGCACTGGATCATAAGGTAAAACCGCAGCGGCATGACCACGTTCAAACAATTCGCGTTCAAACTCGCCACTCCAACCACCAGCAAATAACTTATGCCGTAAGCGGTATTTAACCATTTTAAAAAAACCGTCATACACTGTTTTAGTTGATAAAATTTCAACATCTTGCCGATTAAACGTCGGTTGAGTAGGTAAACTATTTGACGTTTTATCCATAATTTCGTCTCCTTTGAGGATAGATATCTATTAAAAGTTAACCAACTTCAGTCAGATAGTATCAAATTTAGGTTATATTCCTTACGGCCATACTAAAAGTGTAATATTCCATTTTTAGCGTTTAAACAATTAAATATTATGTATCTTTTTGACACGCTGTTTATTAAATCGATTACAATGAACCTATAATTGAATGTTAAAATACAATCATTAAGTAAAACTACGTAATGATCAGTTTCAAGCAAGCCCGCTTCAGGTAAAATAACGCTTGCACTATTTATACATTCCCATTTTTGTCAGCAAGACCAGGAAAGGCATCCATGAAAAAATTGCTTCCAATCATTATTAGCCTTGTAATTGGCTCTATTAGTCAATCAGCATCGGCTGACGATCTCGCTCAGATTTATCAGCAAGCCAAGCAAAATGATCCCCAACTTCTAAAAGCCGCGGCCGATAAAGATGCAGCTTTTGAAGCAATCAATTCTTCACGTAGCACACTTTTGCCACAAATTAATCTTTCTGCTGGCTACAATACCTACTACCTTGATGCCAAAGATGGCCGAGATAACGGTTTTAATGCGGGTGTTAGTTTAAGCCAATCATTATACAACCGTGCCAGCTGGGTAGGTCTTGATATCGCAGAAAAACAAGCTCGTCAAAGCGATGCTTCTTACGCGGTAGCTCAACAAGGTCTTATTTTACGCGTTTCTACAGCGTATTTTAATGTTTTAAAAGCCAAAGATGACTTGAAATTTGGTGAAGCAGAAAAAGCAGCCGTCGGTCGTCAATTAGAGCAAATGAAACAACGCTTCGAAGTGGGTCTATCTGCGATCACAGACGTTTATGATGCTCAAGCACAATACGATACGGTACTGGCTTCTATCATTGTTAAGAAGAATACCCTTGCTAACAGCTACGAAGAATTACGTGAAATTACTGGTAATGCTTATTCGTCATTAGATCCATTAAATACTGCTAGCTTCTCAGCCAACAAGCCAAAACTGGCTGCCGATAATCTGGTAAAAGATGCTGAGACTGAAAACCTGACCTTATTAGCATCGCGCATTGGTCAAGATATTGCGCGTGATAATATTTCGTTAGCAGATTCTGGACACTTACCGACCTTGTCGTTTGAGTCAGGTTATCAATATGATGACACGAGCCCAATGCCTGGTTCGCCAGATCAAGGTAGCCTAACCGCAGGGATTAAACTTGATTTACCCATTTACAATGGTGGTAATACCACCTCTCAGGTAAAACAAGCCCAATATAAATACGTATCAGCTAGTGAAAATCTGGAAGCACAATACCGCTTAGTGGTAAAAAATGTCCGTAACTACTACAACAACATTAACGCGACCATTGGTTCAATCAATGCTTATAAACAATCAGTGGTTTCTGCAAAATCTGCGTTAGAAGCAACTGAAGCAGGTTTTGATGTAGGTACCCGTACTATTGTTGATGTATTAGACTCAACCCGTAGCCTATACTCAGCTAACAGTGAGCTTTCTAATGCGCGTTACGATTATATCCTAGCGCAATTACAGTTAAAGCAAGCGGTAGGCACACTTAGCGAACAAGACGTATTAGATATCAATTCAGGTTTAGTACAAACTAAATAAGCCTGACAATATCGATATAAAAAAAGCGCCTCACGGCGCT
>SAMEA5043655__coassemble_127_pt1 | contig 17266 bp, 20 predicted proteins | sample SAMEA5043655__metabat2_low_PE_001 | metagenome-assembled genome bin SAMEA5043655 (sample SAMEA5043655) | Gadus morhua
AAAAGTGACATTTCTAACTTGCAGAACTGTGTGACATTTCTAAATGGTTGCAACAAAATACATTAACGGGCAAGCATCCCCTAGCAGTTATGGTAAACTCAGTGATAAGTATTTGTATGTAAGCGATCGCAGCATTAATAGTGTGGATAGTAAATGTCATCCACCGCTATCGTTTACAATAAATTTTAGTGCCTCTGGTTGTACTCCATAGGTTAACTAGAAAAAAATAAAGAGTATAAAAATCAAATGACTAGTCAAACAATTCAGTGGTTCCCTGGACTAAAAATACCACGTCCATTAACGTTTAATAAAAACCATATTTAATATTATAAATCAATAACTTAACCTAACTTTATCGTCCATTAAAATCCACTAAATAATACCCCAAGACAACACTTTTAGTGCCCCATGATGTACCCCATAAATCGAAACTAATATATACTGACAAAGTCTAGTTTTGAGGTTATGAATATGGCTCGTCAAGTGACACGTCTTACTGATAGAAAAGTGAAAACTATAGCAGCAACAGGCAAGGAATTTACCTTATCAGATGGTAATGGATTACAGCTTCGTGTACGCCCTGCAAGCACTAAATCATGGCAATTTAAACATAGTGACCCTGTAACAAATAAAACACAGAAGCTCACTTTAGGTACTTACCCGGATCTATCACTCGCCAATGCTCGTACAAAAGCCGTTGAGTATAGTGAGCTATTAGCACAACACATAAACCCAAAGTCATTTGAACAAACAACAAGCAGACACCTTTTTAACCATCGCTGAATTATGGTCTCTAGATAGGTGAGCAACTTTTGCCATTGATTAATGGTGTAATTAACCGCACCTCCTAGCTGACTTTTTGGTAATACTTTATCTTGGGTTTCAAGTAACCATTCATGGAATTTGTCTAAGATAGGTTTCGATTTTTGTTGGCGTAATTGTTGTCGTTCAACAGCACTCAATCTTTTCGCTTCTTGCTCGATGCCATATAATTTAGCGATGAAGTTAATAGCCTTTTCGACACGACCAGACTTCTTCTTTGGTTGTGCTTTTTGTGCATCAGTAAACTTACGTCTAACATGCGCTAAACAACCTGCTTGGCTGACATTTTCTAGTTTTAGACCGGATAATAATAAGTTCAGCTACTGCGTTGAGATATGAATATGACCAGAAGCCGTTGGCTTTGGCTATTTGAAACGACCTTTTTCTAAACGCCGATAATAGAACCAAAATACATTCCTATCCCAGAAAAGGATCTTGGTTTTATCTTGCCACGATTACAAAATATGAACCATATGCTGCTTAATGGACCCATTTATAGTACATCGGCCACAATAAGTGGAAGACCATCAATCGCTTTTCTCATGTCTGTAATACCAAACACGAGATAAATAGCACCTTTTGGGATCATTGTAGAGCCTTTAGCCATGTCTGAATCTGGATCAATGTCAGTGATGCTGGTAGTTCCGTTCGAATTTCATTAGGTAGATGAATAATCACGATTTTACCGGTTAGAATCGAGGGCTTATTTATAATAACTTGATGAGCAATTTGTTTAATTTTCTTCACCCAATAGTGAAAATTAGCGTAATTAATGTCATTCTGTTTGCAAAATTGCGATATTGAAATACTCCTATTTTGCTGCTGGTTAACGATAAATGTCCAATATTGGTATTTTTTGAATTGTGTCATAGTTCTTCCTTTTAGTCTGAAAAACTATGACAAAAGCGGACTGTAATTAGAATGTGTGGTTAATTAGGCGCTTACCTAGTAGCAGATATTATTCATGGTTGATTACCAAAAAACGGTAAAGAACTACACCAATATAAAACTGCATTTTATTGGATCGATACCATGATTGGTAACGTTAAAAATTCGATAAAAGAGACATATCATGCAATTAAAGAAAAACATATTCCTCGTTATCTTGGTGAATTCTGTCTTCGATTTAATTATCAGTTTCGAGTTGAAGAGATATTCAATACGCTGATTAAATGTAGTGCAAAATCACCACCAATATCAGAGAGATTATTAACCTTCGCTGAGTATCGGTGGTAATCAGGCTAAAATATTTATTAAGAATAATAATGTAAATTTTCATCGACATTATTATTTTATTAAAATAGATAATTACATATTTGAGTATACATTCATAATGACACCACCAGAAATAATTAATGCCATGGCTATAATTGCTGGTAAATCTGGTTTTTGTTTATATAGGATCATAGACATAAAAGTAACACCAACGATACCAAAACCACACCATAATGAATATGCTATACCTACAGGTATATATCCCATTGCCTTTGTTAAAGCAAAATAACAGATAGAATAAGCACAAATAACAAGAACTGAAGGACCTAGTTTACGAAAACTATTTGTTTTCTTAATAAATGAAGTACCTGTTATTTCTGAACAAATCGACAAACCTAACCATAAGAAACCAGTACTTAACATTTTACGTCTCCATCTTTATGCGTTAATTTTATATCATTTTCAACTTCGGGGACTTCTTCACCCATCTTTGAAAATAAATTCATTATAATAATACCGCTTGCAATAATGATCATTCCAATTACTGCTGCCATATCAGGATGTTGACCATAAAAGATCATTCCTAATGTAGATACAAGCAAAATACCCGTACCCGACCATGTCGCATATGCTAAGCCAACAGGTAAATATTTCACTGCTTGTGAGAGCGAGTAATAACAAACAATATAGAGTAAGACAATAACAGCTAATAATACTGTTTTTGTCATACCAACACTTGTATCAAACATTTTTAAAGTTGAAGTGGCTGACGTTTCTGATGCTATAACTAACACCATCCATAACCATTTTTTTATAGACTCAGGCATTTTAAGATCCTTGCTTAATTAAATTTTGCTTAATGATTGGATAAATAAATTACTGTAATTGTTGTTCTTTAATATATTCCGCAGCAAGATCTGTTAGATTATCTTGTAGCGTATATGCTCTTACTCCTTTATTCTTCACCTCATTAAGCGTGATATATCCAGATGGAATTGACGACACTAATACGGGTTCACTATGTTCAGGTATTCCCAACATAGCCGCCTTAATGGTTAGTAAGGAGCCAGTTTTAGCACCAAGTTTTGCTATTTGCTCCAGTTGCAACGTGGCACGTTCACGCATAGCTACATTGCCAGAAAGCCCTAGTAATTGATTTAACTCACTGTTTAAATCACATTGATAGTTAAAGGCATACGTTGGTATCCCTTTCATCAATGCATATTGAAACAATTGACCCGCGGAGGTTAAGTACAAGCCGTTACTTACTTCACCTAGCGTGGCGAAATCCAAGAATGGAAACAGTACCTGCTCATAATCATTTAACCATTGGGATGGGTTAGCACCATCCCAATGCACTTGATTACCTAGGTGATGGACTGCCGCCAGCTCACCCTCTGACGGTTGACTAGCTAAAATATGCCAACGTATCCCCGTCCATGCTCCAAGATGATTCGCAATTTCTTGGTGATAACCATTCGCGGTGGTGAGTACCATCAGCGTCGGCTTACCCATTTTTGCTAATACTTGTTCAACAATAGCATCAATGGCTTGTTGGTTGAGGCTTTGTTCGTCCATGTTTTACTCCATCAATCAACGAGATAAACCGCATCACCAGAACGAATACCTGCCGCATTGGCTTCATCAGTATCAATATGAAATTCAAGGAAATAGAGATCATCGACGCGAACCACAACTTGTTCAAATACCAAACCACATTGCTGACCAGCACTCACCCGGACTTTTTGACCATGTTCAACCCCTAATAACAGCGCATCTTGCGGTGACATATGAATATGTCGCTGTGCACAGATCACTTTCGATTGTAGGTTGACATATCCCATCGTACCGACAAGCAATGCATCTGCTGATCGGTATAAATCCCCTGATTCACGTACTGGAGCTTTAATACCCAAGGCGTAACAATCAGCCTTTGATACTTCAAGTTGTGTTTCAGATCTAGCAGGCCCCAATATGCGGACATTATTAATGCTGCCTTTAGGTCCCACGACCATAACGCACTCTTTCGCGGCAAACTGGCCAGGTTGACTGAGTTCTTTCAAAGGATGAAGTTGATAACCCTCTCCAAAAAGTGCCTCGATATCAGCTTGTGAAAGATGCACATGACGATTTGACACCCCAGTAGGGATCCCAACTGCTGCGCCCGTCAACGAAGCAGATGACACGGCTGGAGCCCATAACTTTGAAGCAGGTAGTCGTTCCTGAATATGAGTCATTAATACGGTATTGATCATTTCTTACTTCCCTGCGATTTTGATATGCTGCCTCGTTTATTGCGCGCAATCGCGGGCTTTCTATTTGGCACCATTGTTACTGATGTTGCTTCAGATATTTCTTCAGCAACGGATTTATCACCCTTCTCAAGCGTCGTTGATACAACCTGTTCAGCCTCATCCTTTACCGTTGATGCTAGCATTACAGCGGCTTCCGAAGCAGACTCTGCCGCTAGTTGATCTAAAATCGCTTGAACCGCAACAACTGGTTCAGAAATCGTGACGCTTAAAGCATTATCATCGACTGTAATGTTTGGTATCTCCTCTACCTTAGAAAGACAACCTTGCGTAAGCATCGCTAGTACACTCGTATCCGGTCTCGCCATGACCAGCGACATACAAAACTCAGCACGACCACTGATCGCATCAACACCACTATCAACCGCCACTTTCATGGCACTGATCTCACCTTCAAAATAGACCGAAACCAATCCCGACCCTGCTTTGCGATACCCCGTTAAGCGTACACCTGCCGCTTTGCATGCCGCATCTGCGGCATGAATGGCGGCCGTCAAGCCGATCGTTTCTATCACTCCAAGACTTACTGTCATATTGTCTCCTTAATGTCGAACTAAGCGGATATCGAAATCAAACTGGGTAAAAAAGTCACTCAACTTATTTAGCTCTTCATCGCTATAGCCAAGGTCTTGAGTGATGGGATAAATCATGTCGAGCTTTTCATATTTAGTCTTACCAAACTGGTGGTAAGGCAAAACATCAATCCGCTGAATATTACCGTTGCCACGTTTAGCTAATTCCATTACGTATTCAAAAGCCCCGGTGATCGAATCAAATGAATCGTTGTAACCTCGAATTAGCGGCATTCGAATAACAATATTGGCACCAAGCTCAACCAATCGCTCAAGGTTACGTTTCACGCCTTCGTTACCAATACCAAGCAAGCTTCGATGCTGATTTGTGTTTATTTGCTTAATATCAAACAAAAATAAATCGGTACACTTGGCGAGCTTTTCATAATTAGCGAGGCTAGTTGTTCCTTGCGTTTCGATGGCCGTGTTGATCATCTGCTTTTTACATTCGGTCAGTAGTGCGACCGCAAAATCCGTTTGTAAGCTCAGCTCGCCCCCTCCTAAAGTGACACCGCCACCAGATGACATGTAGAAGTCATAATCTTGCATAACGACCTCCATCAACTCCGGCACCGTCACGTCTTTACCCATGATATCTAGCGCATTACCCATACAAACTTCTTCACACTTCCGGCAACCAATGCAATCCACGCTGCGGTCAATGGTATGCACTGCATTACCTTCGGCATCGGTCGACATCAGATGTACACCTGCAGGGCACACTTCGGCACATTTCCCACAAGCGATGCATTTGTCATGGCTAAACATTACTTGAAACTTGCTACTAAACCCTTCGGGGTTTGCACACCAATCACAACGAAGGTTGCACCCTTTAAAGAAGATCAGCGTACGGATCCCTTCACCATCGTAGATAGAGTATTTTTGAATATTAAAAATACGCCCTTTCAATTCAGTTTCTTTGGTCACTTCTGCTATCCCAATCATTATTATTTATCCTCACTTTGCCTGTGTATATTTGCCATAACTTAGGCGTAGTGGTATTTTTAATTAAGGGGGCTTTCACCCCCTCACTGCTGGGTTAGAATTTTTCTATAACCGTACGACTGATGATTTCATCCTGAACTTCTTTACAAAGTTCGACGAAGTAGGCGCTGTAACCTGCAACACGAACGATTAAGTCACGGTATTTTTCAGGCTCAAGTTGTGCTTTCTTCAGCACTTCGTTATCAACATAGCTGAACTGCATTTGGCCATTACCAAGAATTGAAGCCGTACGTAGTAAGGTGATCAGGCCATTTTTTCCTTCAGGAGTATCCAACAAGCCTTTCAAGAATTTGAAGTTGTGCACCATGCCGATATTCATAGTTTCAACATTCATTTTACTGACAGATTTAATGATGGCTGTCGGACCATGCTTATCCGCACCTTGCGTTGGGCTAATACCATCAGACAATGGCATCCACGCTAAACGGCCATTCGGTGTAGCATTGGTTAGTTCACCAATTGGTGTGTTATTAGAAATAGATAGCGTGCCGTGGCTCATGGTTGAATACAGCATTTTGTAGTCACGACATTCGCGTTCAGTCCACTCTGTAATATCTAGCGCAAATTCATCAGCATAGTTATCATCATTACCAAACTTAGGCGCATTGAGACAGTCGCGGCGGAGCTCTTCAAAGCCGTCAAAGTTCGCTAACATCGCATCGCGCATTTGTACTAATGTGTATTTCTTATCATCAAATACCAGCTTGCGAATTGCAGCCATTGAATCAACATACGTTGCTAAGCCAGAGAAGATCAAACCTGGACCATTGTTAATAACCGCACCACCAGCAGCAACGTCTTTCCCCTGTTCCATACAGCCTTCAACCATCAAAGACATCAGTGGCTTAGGTGCAACATCGCGGTGAACACGTTGACTAATAACGGTACCAATTGCAGACAATTTGATAATGTGAGCTACTTGTGCTTTCACGGCTTCATCAAACTGCTCGAAGGTGTGAATGCTATTAAGATCACCTGTATCAAGACCTTGGTAGCTATCAAACAGCACCATACGACCACGGTTTAGCACGAACTCAATGGCAATTGGCCATTGGGTATAGCCCGTTGATGTCCATTGGTAAATACGGCCTGATTTTTGTGGTTCAACACAACCCATTAAGCAATAATCACGTGCATCTTCGAAATCATAACCTTTACGTAGCATCATCTTGATGTGTGAATCATCAAAATGACAGGCTGGGAAGCCCATGCCCGCTTTTACCACATCAACAATTTTCTCAAGGTAATGTTGAGGTGATTGGTTGTGAATACGACAGGCAAGTGACGGTTGGTACACTTTTACATAGCGTACGGCATCCATAATCATGAGAGTTAAATCATTGGTAGCATCGCCACCTTGGCGCTTCTGACCACCAACGGTTAAGTTGATAAACGGCTGGTAACCCGCAAAGTATTTCGCACCCAGTTCACTCGACATCCACATCAGTTCGGCACATTTGATGATGAAAGCCTGCATCATTTCAAGTGCTTGTTCTTCCGTTAAACGGCCAGAGTCAATATCAGCACGGTACATTGGGTAGCAGTATTGGTCTAAACGACCCAGAGAAAGACCTGTCTGGTTTTCTTCTACTTCAAATAGCGATTCAATGGTCCAGATACTTTGCAATGCTTCTTGTAGCGTTTTGGGTGGATTGGCTGGTACATTCTCATTGGTTTTCGCAATAGTAAGCAGCTCAACACGGCGTACTGGATCCGTTTCTTTCTCGGCTAGTTCCAGTGCATAAGCGGCAATACGATGTGAGTAAGCCACCACGCCTTCACAGGTTTCAATCGATGCTTTGTAGAAATAAATCTTATCGATATCGTCCGGATTTTCCATGCTTAGCGATGCCAGTTTTTCTTCTGCATCTGCTTTTATGCCATTCATACCTTTGGTAAACAAAAGAATGTCGTATCCTGGACATGTATCACCACCACCGTTTATTTGATGATAAGACAAATCACTGACAAAGGTTTCACCACTGAAGTCCCAAAGGCCCGCTTCGCGATATTGCGCTTCACAGATCTCATCCAATGAACGACCTTCCCAGAATGGAACAAGCTCTTCGCGAATAATGCGTTTGTCTTCTTCTGAGATTTCAAACGGGTCTTGTGCACGAGTACTCATGGTATCAAGCTCATCACTTACCCAACGCCATGCGATATCTGGAGAGAATGCACCCGCACGCGGTTTACCACATGGGTGTCCAACAATCAGCTCATCATCTTGAATTAATAGCGGTGCAGTTTCACACGCATAGCGAAACGCTTTCGCTCGCAGCAGAATAAGCGGTAAACCCTGGTGCTTCTTCGTCACTTCAGTGAATGCTTGCGCACGGTAGATAGACACACTTGGACGCACTTTCAGATAATTGCTACGCAGGCGTTGCATACGTGGCGTTAAGCCTTCCATCTCTTTCACATCACAATCAGCAGCAGTGAAACATGACGTTTCAGTGGTCAGTGTTATTGTGCTTACACCACCTTGATATAAACGCATTTGTAGCGCGCTATTAAAGCTTGCGAGATTGTTGCGGGCCGCTAATAGCATCGCAGAAAGTTCATTTTGCACTAACTGGCTATCAGTCATTTTGCCGCCGTGTACTAACCAATCAAACATTGGGTAGCCAGTGCCTGCAACATTAGCTCGCACTTCAGACAGTTCTACCAATTTCAGCCATAAACATTCAACGATTTCGTAAGCTTGTTCTGGCGTGATCACCTCAGCATTGATATCGCGTTGGTAGTAACCGTATAGCGCCTTATCGAACCCGATATGACCCACAGCGTAGCCGCCGTTATCAAGGTGCATCATTAGTTGAATCAAATAGAAAGCCTGACACGCTTCTTTAAATGTTCTTGCTGGCTGACCCAAAATATGACATAGCGTTGAAGCTGAGTCTTGCAACTCCGCCTTACGATACGGATGATTTTCTGTATTCGCTTTCGCTTCCAGCTCCGCAGCTAAACGTTGTGTTAAGGTTTCTGCACCTTTGCACGCCAATAGCATGGTTTTACCTTGGTTAACTTCGTCCATACCATTACGGCTGATCGCACTACCAATATTTTTTAGGCGCGATTCCATATGCTGTTCTAGCACGTTAAGTCCAACGCTAATCATTGCCATATAGTCTGGCGTATGCGTTATATCGCTATTTAAAAAACCAAATACAGAAGGGCTATTTAGTTCTTCTTCGGTATGGAAAATCGCCCCACGCAATGCTGATGACTGGCTACCCACAATTAATTCATCTTGACCGATATATAGCGGCAGATCCGACATCAATTGACTAAAATGTTGTGCTTTTTTAACCAACGGCGGCATACCTGCAATTTCATCACCGATCGAGGCCAAAATAGTTGCACGTTCTGAATTAATATAGCTATTTTTTGCAAGTAACTTTTCTGCCAGCATTTTTACGCGTGGCGTTAGAGAATAATGGGCCATCGTTAGCCTCTCCTACTATTTTGTTTCACTATGGCCAGCCTTGACTGGTCATCTGAATATTGGAAAATTAATACCGTGCGATTACGTCAGAGATGCCGTTAGAAAACTCTTTCGATACAAGGTTTCCAGCTCTATGGCACTCGCTGGACGCGGGCTGGTTGGGGTACAACTATCTTGTCCAGCCAACGTCACCATTGCAGCCATCGCGGCGTTAAAATCAGACGCTGTAATACCACAGGCTTGAATGTTAGTAACCTGACCCAATTGCTCACGCAATACATCAATTGCCACCAGCAAACTACGTACCCCTTCACGATAATCCGCAGCAGGTAACCCAAGCAGCGTCGCTAAGCGAGTATATTTTTTCGCTGCGGGGGTATTACAGCCGCCAGAAAAATCAGCATTAAATGCGACGACATGGCTCATTAGTAACGCGTTTGCGCGACCATGTGGCACTCTAAACTTGCCACCTAACGCATGCGCTAAACTATGCGTAATTCCCAAAGATGCATTGGTAAATGCCATACCCGCGATACATGATGCGTTGTGCATTTTTTCGCGCGCTTGCAAGTCATTTCCTTGTAGATAACAATCCAGCAAATGAGAAAAGACGAGTTGAACCGCTTTCTCTGCCAGTGCATCACTAAAGTCAGACGCCTGATTAGAGACATAAGCTTCTAGTGCATGACACAACACATCCATCCCTGTATCTGCGGTGATCGAAGCCGGTACAGACTTCACCAATGCAGGGTCGAGAATCGCCAGGTCTGGCAACATATACTCATCTACCACTACCCATTTTTCAGTATTCGATTTGATGACTGAAAACGCGGTCACTTCAGAGCCTGTTCCACTCGTCGTCGGGATTGCCACAAAATATGGTTTATCAGCTAACTGACCACCTTGCGACAAGGTGTAAATCACCCCTTTAGCTGCATCGATAACGGACCCACCACCCACAGCAATCACCACATCAGGCTTTGCTGCAATAAAGGCTTTCATACCACTGGCAATCACAAACACATCAGGATCGGGGGTAACATCAGCAAACAATTCAACCGCCATGTGATTAGCCTTTAAATGCTGGCTCACCATCTCTGCAATACCAAACTTAACCATGGCTTGATCGGTAATAAGTAATGCACGCTGCCCTGTTAAGGTTCTCAGCTTATTCAGCGCATTAGCTCCGAATTGAATAGTGGGCTTGATCTGAAATTTATTCATCTTTCTGCCTTTCCTATCGTTCCTGCTGGATCTTCTCGACGATGGCGACTATCGACATTGCCTTGTATTGCTGCTTATGTAATGCAAAGTATTCTTCTACCAATACTTGATCGTGAATCCCGGCACCGACGCAATCGACAGCCACATATGTGCGATCTTTAAGGGGTTCCAAGTCATCACCAAGTGCGGTTACGAGTAATAAATTGGAGCCTCGTAATTCATCACTTTTCTGGGTGGCGACAACGCGCCCGGTTACTGTTGCAAGAAGCATATTCTTACCACCTTCGTTATGTGTACTATGGCGCGAGGCGGCCCATAACTTGCTTAATGATGTGCTCAACTTGCGCGGCATTAATTTCATCATTCGCTGACGCGACTACTGCAGCAAAACGGTCATCACCCTGGGTTGACGACACAGTATTTGCCGCGACAGCCGGAGTAGCCCCCATGAAGCGCGTATCTTCGAAAATACTAACGGATTGAGCTGGAGCGACTGATGTAGGCTCAGCGTACGAGGTGTAAACAGGCTGACAAGCAGGTGCTGGCGTTAATACCACAGCTGGCTTACGAAGCTCTTCAATTGAACGAACACCGTAACCCACTCGTCTTACATTAAGTAAGTTCATTGGACCAACATTGTCAGAGCTAGAACCACCACCCAGAGCACCACAGCCTAAAGTCAAAGCTGGTGAAATATTAGTTGTAGCACCAATGCCACCTAATGCTGCGGGAGTATTCACCAACATTCGGTATACTGGTTTTTCTAGCGCAAATTCACGTACAATGTCAGGATTCTGTGTATGAATAACGAGGGTATGACCCATACCTTCATTAGTGAGCAACTCTAAAACGCGTTCACAAGCCGCATGCCAATCATCTTCAATATACAAACCTAATACTGGGCACAGTTTTTCACGTGAGTATGGGTTTTGCGAAGAAACAGTTGTTTGTAAAGATACCAATACCGTTGTTATTTCTGGAACAGTAAAACCGGCTTTCTGAGCGAGAGTTAACGCACACTGACCAACAATAGCAGGGTTAATCATGCCATTAGGGCGTAGTAAGATAGCAGCAAGTTTGTCTGATTCTTGCTCATTCATTAGATATGCACCTTGGCGTAATAGCTCATAATGCACTTGTTCATAAATACAACGTTCAACAATAATCGACTGCTCAGAAGCACAAATCACACCATTATCAAACGTTTTACTCGTGATAATATCTTTCACTGCTTGTGGAATATTAGCACTGCGTTCAATAAATGCAGGCCCATTACCCGGACCTCCACTGATTGTCGGTGTACCTGATGCGTATGCAGCACGTACCATTCCTTCACCACCTGTTGCCAAAATCAAAGAGACATCTTTACTCTTCATCAACGTTTCAGTCGCCGGCATTGTTAATAATGTTACTCCGTCAATAATTCCTTCGGGGGCACCAGCATCGAGTGCTGCACGTTTCACAACATCAATCGCTTGTTGACTACACTCTTTTGCATTTGGATGCGGTGAAAAAATAATAGCGTTACCCGCTTTTAAGGCAATTAACGTTTTGTATAAAATAGTCGACGTTGGGTTCGTTGATGGAACAAGTGCAATTATCACACCCAATGGCACACCAACTTCCATAATCTTATTCACTGAGTCATCAGCTATAATGCCTACAGTTTTCATATCACGGATATGTTCATGTACTTGTGTTGAGGCAAAAATATTTTTAAGTATTTTATCTTGCCAGCGTCCAAAACCTGTCTCTTGATGTGCTAACTTTGCTAAGACTTCAGCATGTCGAGCACCTTCAACTGCAATATGTGCAACAATTTTATCAACTTGTTCCTGAGAAAATTTAGCAAACTGATGCTGAGCATTTTTCGCATTCTTTACTAACTCACGAGCAGCCTGAATGGACTGTAAATCTTTATCTAATTTCATGACCAATAATCCTTCATCTTATTTCTTGCTAGTGAGGTATCGCCTCACTAGTAAGATCATGTTCATGCTTTATGCTTTATGCTTTATGCTGGGAGGCTATTTTTTCAATATCATTATGTGGGCGAGCAATTATACGATGAGAGATCACGACGCCAATTTTCTGAGCCGCTTCAATACCAGATTCAACAGCAGCATTTACTGCTCCTACATCACCTTTCACCATAACAGTAACTAAACCAGAACCTACATTTTCATAACCAATCAGTTCGATATTAGCTGCTTTACACATAGCATCAGCAGCTTCAATTGCAGGAACCAGTCCTTTTGTTTCAATAAGACCTAATGCATCTTTCATCGAATATTCCTCTATTCAGTCATCGTGTATTGAGAAACAATTTTCTCAATATCAGTATGTGGACGTGCAATCACTAATGATGTAACAACTTCGCCGACACGTTGTGCAGATTCAACGCCAGAATCAACCGCTGCTTTTACTGCACCCACATCACCACGAACCATTGCGGTAACTAAGCCTGAACCTACATTTTCATATCCAATTAAATCAACATTTGCTGCTTTACACATAGCATCAGCAGCTTCAATACAAGCCACTAATCCTTTAGTTTCAATAAGACCTAATGCATCTTTCATATTGACTTCCTTATTAACCTTTATGCCTTATGTTTAATAATAATTTTATCTATATCATTATGAGGACGTGCAATTACAAGAGAAGTCACGACTTCACCAACGCGTTTCGCTGATTCAACACCAGAGTCAACGGCAGCTTTTACTGCTCCAACATCACCTTTCACCATTGCTGTTACTAAGCCTGAACCAACATTTTCATAGCCAATTAGCTCAACATTTGCTGCTTTACACATAGCATCAGCAGCTTCAATACACGCTACAAGACCTTTTGTTTCAATCAAACCTAATGCATCACCCATGTTTGATTCCTCCGTTATTCATATTAAATGTTGTTATTAGAAAGCTACTAGAACGAGGTAACTTACTTACTCAAGAACGTTGTAAAACAAGTTCACTAGCAACCACGAAACAACCATAACGGTAAAAAAAATAAAATGGCATATTATCCCTAAAAAAATCCATATTTAGATGATTAATCTAAAATTAGTCTTGATTAATACTTATATTCACGAAATTCATCTGATTTTTATGTTTTTACAATACCTAGAAAATAGAAAATTCAACATTCATTCTCTTACTTAATAGAATCATCAACAATTTTAAAGTAATTCTTATTTATCAATAAATTAAAGGTAATAACTGTGAACTAGGACAATAGCTATTTAGATAAGGGGACGGACAAAAGCAGTCATTGATGAAAAACAGATATACTATTCTCAAATAGCAGAAATGCCTGTAAACACACCTCAACTCGATATAAGAGTTTAAAGGGTAATCCCAGCAATGAGGCAATGAGGCAATGAGGCAATGAGGCAATGAGGCAATGAGGCAATGAGGCAATGAGAAAGTAAAGAGGTACATAACAAGCAGGAAATAAATAATATACTCTGAAACAGAATTATCTACTGCAAATATGAGTAGATAGATAACAAAGACAATGAAAGAACAATCACTAAAATCTAAGAAAACAAGTAGACCAAGCAGACCAAGCAGACCAAGCAGACCAAGCAGACCAAGCAGACCAAGCAGACCAAATATATTGGAATTCTATATAGAAAAAGCATAACGAATTAATTTCAAATAAAGTTAATCTTTGTAAGTACAGTAATTTAGATTAAAAATATAAAAACAATATACTTAACGAAGTAAAAAAAGTTAGGCTAAAAAAAGAGATGTCATCTCTATGCTTAGCTAACTTAAATATAATCTGATAGTGGCAAACTACAGCGCAGAGAAATGATAGATAAAGATGGTTCTATTCAGATAAAGAACAGATAAATAAAGGAGAGTTAATTGAGCTTAATAATACTGTACTATGATTTAATTTTTTAACATGTATTTGTAATGCATGATTACTATCGGACATTTCACGCATGAAATAATCAAAAATAACATCTGGTGCTTCATCTATAGATGATTTACTAGATGACCACTTTTTTACCTTATACATGCGTTCTAAATTAGATATTTGTTGACTATCATATTCAAATTTCACATAACGCTGAAGATATAACCATCCAGCTTTTGAGTCAGAATAACCTTCTACAACCATAGAACCTTGTCCTTTAGATGCAAAATGGAAGTGGATATTAGCATTTACCGTTTCTACATTAGGATCCTCAAAGTGCATAATTGCACGCGCAATACACTTCATTTCTCCCCTATTTTCTAAAAGAACTTTAGACAAAAAAGGTAACGTACAAAGAAAAAAAAGGATCAACATATAAAAGAAAAATATTTTACCGTTTTTTTTAGATTTCATTCTTATTTCCAAGAGTAGTAAAAATAATTATCGCAATAGGCATAAGGATTATTTTCATTCTTTGCACATTGAGCCATAAAAGTACGCCCTAAACCTTTATTCTTGAATTTGTCACTATAATAAAAAACAAATCTTCGATCTTCATTACATTCTAAATTCAGTTTTTCACGTACCACGTTAAAGCTATTTCGGTAACTTTTACTCATTTCAGAGTTAATCATATTTTCATTAGAAAACAATTCGCAAATACCCGCTGACACTTGATTTAATTTGACTACATTGATGGAATGTTCAGAAATAATTGCCGTCCACAATAATATTAATGCTGCCGTAAATAAAATGGCACAAGCTATCATCCAATTACGCTCTTGTCTTTGATCTTTATCTATTACTACCAGATTCACATCTGGTTTATAATCATAATTTTTAGTTTTTATATTTTCATCCAACTGTTTTTCTTGATTAAAAAAAAGCGGATGTAATTTATTATCATCAATAATTTCAATACATATATCTTTATTTATTTCTAGTCGCCCACGCGCAATTGTAATAATTACATTTTCTATTTGATAATTACGAAATGATTTTCTTAACAAACTTAAATATTGATTAAGATTTCCATTTGATGATGTTAACCCATTATCATCCCATACTCTTTTCATTATTTCATCACGAGTAATGATACCATCATGCTGTAATAAAAAATATAACAATGCATTAGCGGTAATTGAAAGATGAGTGTCAGAAATACCATCATCATGAAGACTCAACGTTGCATCAACAGCATCATAATAGAGGAAATTATTTATTATATATTTCATCAACGTCTAACTATCTCAATTAGGTATTAATACTTATAATAATACCTAACTAGGAGTAAAATAGTGATGCAGATCAATTCATATTAGTCTATATTTTATCATTATGTAAGGTAACTCACATTTATAATTAATAAATCAACATTATTACCACGATTTAACAATAGCTGTTAAATAATATTCTATATTTCAACATCTTGAAGTATACAAATATGATATAGCCAAATAAAACTGAGCACATAATAAACTGTATATATCACTATTAATGTTTTAAATTAGTATTACTAACTATTAAACTAACTTTGTAACCCGCTGTATCTAAAAAGCATACATTATAAAGGCTGGCTTCCTACTCCGTTTTAAAAACTAGACATTTATATTCTATGGGCGATTTTATATTATAAAAACGTTTTATCTTTTTTTCCTATAGCATTACACCCTTATTAATTCTTCTCATGGCGTAAAATTTCATTTAACCGCTACCACTCAGAAACCAATAAGCGACTTTTCACACCTTTAACTTGTAAACCCATTGCCTCAAATACGGCTTCAAAGTCACCACACTGTACAGGTAAGTTTGGTAAAGAAAGCGAGGCTTCGGTAAAGAAACGTTGCTGATTAGCACCCCAAGCTAACTGCCACCAATCAATAATTCGTCGTTTTGAATCATATAACCGTCCATCTGTTGGTAATTTATCGCTTTTGGAAAGTTTTTCTTTGGCTGTCGTCGGCAATAAGTTCCATTTATCATTATTAGGCCAATAAGAAAATGGTAAACAATGATCAACATGATATTGATGCTTTAATGTGTAACCACGCCAAGTTAGAAAGTAGCTCACGCTACTTTCTAACTATAAATTTAACTTGTTCTTTGCACTATTTTAGCTTGAATCCAATCTGTTATTTTACTCTCAACCCAAGCTACGGCTCTGCCACCTAACTACTTGAAATGTATTAAAGCTATAAAAATCAGACACTTGCATTAGAAAACGCTTATCGACATTCACTGCAATTGGCTATTAGCCATCAGTGCCAGTCTATTGCCTTCCCTGCTATCTCGTGTGGTATTTATCGATATCCACCAGCACAAGCGGCCACCATTGCGATTAACGTCTGTAGTGAGGCTGCATTTAAACAACTCGATATTAGCTTTTACTTATTTGATCAAAACTTAGTTAGTATCTGGCAACAAGCCTTAGCTGCAACTGAACAATAGCCCTGCACAATAACACAGGGTAATAACTACCGAACAATAACTAACCATGCTTACCGCGCTGTAACGTCTAAATACATTAACGGGCAAGCATCCCCTAGCAGTTATGGTAAACTCAGTGATAAGTATTTGTATGTAAGCGATCGCAGCATTAATAGTGTGGATAGTAAATGTCATCCACCGCTATCGTTTACAATAAATTTTAGTGCCTCTGGTTGTACTCCATAGGTTAACTAGAAAAAATAAAGAGTATAAAAATCAAATGACTAGTCAAACAATTCAGTGGTTCCCGG
>SAMEA5043655__coassemble_128_pt1 | contig 17168 bp, 16 predicted proteins | sample SAMEA5043655__metabat2_low_PE_001 | metagenome-assembled genome bin SAMEA5043655 (sample SAMEA5043655) | Gadus morhua
GAATAATAAGCGATTATTTTGTCATTTTTATGGCTATGGCTATGGCTATGGCTATAACAGTGAAGAATAATTAAAAATATGCGTTCTTACACAATTGTGATTTTTATTACTACATAATATCAATATGCGGAGTGTTTTTTAGACGTTTTATTAAAATGCTGGGTCTTTAGATGGGATGAGCAGGGAAAGTAGTATTAGCTTATTCGATGGGGTTCTTACCGTTAAAACAAGGTTTTTAAACCTGATTACCACCGAGACTCAGCCAAGAGCCATAATTTTTCTAGTATCGGTGGTAATCTACATTATATTTAATTAACGAATAAAATGGATTTAAATACAATGCGTTAAATCATGATATTTTTATGCACTCTATGCCAATGAATGAGAATCAAAGCTGGAATATTCATAAGAATACCATAGAGTAAAGGTGTAACAGCAAGATCCGGTTGTTGTAATTGCACCACAGCAACAAAAATTGCTGTACCTGCATTTTGAATACCGACTTCAATGGAAAATGTTTTCATTAATATATTATCGCCACCTATAGCCTTGGCCACGATAGCACCCAATAGACCGCCACATAGACACAATGCTAAAACAGCGATTGATGCAATGGAGAATAATTGCTCAAAAACGGATAAATTAGCAAGTAACGTTACAAATACGGTAAAAAATAACGTCCATAATGCTGATTTCCCCGAGACGTTAATAAAGTTCTTAAACCATTTCGTTGATATGTAAGCTCTCATTACCATACCAATAGCCGTTGGCAATATAGTAACCACCACTAATTGAAGTATCGCAATTTTTATTGGCATGACTAAATGTGCATCAGTCAGCACTAATGGCAACATTAAAGGAAGACTGAATGGAATGATAAGGCTACTTAGTGCAGTCATGCTGATTGATAATGCTGTATCGCCTCCACTTAAATAAGTGATTGTATTCGATGATGCACCTCCCGGCGCTAAGGCAAGTAACCATAGGCCAACCGCTATGGGTTCTGGTAGCCCTAAATAGTGGATAAAGCCATAAGCAATAATTGGTAAACCGATCAATTGTGTTATTAGACCCGCTGTTATTTTTAGAGGAAAAGAACTTACGCGCTTAAAGTCATCTAATTTTAGCGTTAAGCCGACGCAATACATCATCCAGGCGAGAGCTAAAGGTAAAATAATAGTTAACATGGCTTGACTCATGATAAAACAGATCCATTAAAGTAGGGCGGAGATAATTGCGTATAAGCATGCTGTATAACATGGATAATGTAAACTTAATATGGATACAACTATTTAAGTTTACATTGATGCTGTGTGTGGATCGATCTGATGTTATAGGTGGAAAAATTCATTATGTTACTTCAATGAACTTATTATTTGTTGTTTTTAACATAAACTATAAGTTAACTATTTATAATTAAGCATAATTTAATTATTTAAAATAAAAATAAAAATAAAAAAAATTATGGTGAGTTATATCTAGAAGGTGAAAATTACATATAATCAATATGAAGCTTATTGATGAGAATATACTTATTTATTATCAACAAGTAAATATAATTACTTGCTGATGATTGTGAGACAATAAGCATTAAAGAGTATAGATTGGTGGTAAAACATTATATACATAATGATTATATAGAGGGCGAAATGATTGACAAAATAAAAAAAACCTTAATTATATTATTTACTTTACTTCCCAGTCTTATTATTTTGAAATTATTTCATGCTGGTTTTATCTCCTCCTTAGAGGTAAATGCAAAGCTACATGCTACAATAATTGTTAATCAGATTGACTCTATTCTCTCTTATGGCGAACAATCTAACCAACGGGTACTAAATTTAAGCGCAGACAACAGCCATTGTGAGCAGATTTATCAAAAAATAAGAAGAAGTGTCTCGCGTACTCCTTATGTACGTACCACAAACCTGGCACAGGATAATACGATTTTTTGTACTTCTTTTTGGGGGCCTGCTCAATTTAATTATGATCAAACCAAATATGTCGATGGTAAGTTATTATTGATGCCGGGGAGTAGAATTAAACAGAAACAACCCCTCATTGTGGTTCGTACTATGAAAGGTAAAAGAGTAGCCTTAAGTGGTATTGATACACGGTATATTAAGCCGCTATTTTCGAATTCAAAATCAAATTCTTTCATTGTTTCACTCGCTGTCGGTAATGCATGGATAACCGATCATAATGTGTTTACTTATAATAACCCTAATAAGTCGCTGTTAGATATTCAATCAGTAAAATCAGAAAGGTATCCATTTACGGTTTATTCAGGCTTAAATAGTCCATCTTCGTGGCTTACTTTTTGGGATCAAGAATATTTTTATATTATAGTTATATTAGTTACTCAAATATTTTTTTCTCTATTTTGTTGGTGGTTATTACATCGTCCTCGCTCGTTATATTTAGAATTGGAAAGAGCAATAAAAAATCGAGAGTTTGTGCCATATGCTCAACCTATTGTGGATGCGACAACTAAAGAACTGGTTGGGATAGAGATCTTAATGAGGTGGGAACATCCAGTTCAAGGCCTTGTACGGCCAGATCTGTTTATTCCACAAGCAGAAAATTCTGGATTAATTATTCCAATGACTGATTTGATTTTGAAAGAGACGGCAAAACAATTACGGCTTTATAAGCATTACTTACCCGATCCGTTTCATGTTGGAGTAAACATTGCGCCTCAGCATTGTAATAGCACAGTGTTATTGCAAGAGTGTCATAGTTTTATTGATGAGGTTTCTGACAGTAAAATTATACTTGTGTTGGAATTAACTGAACGTGAGGCGCTTGATGTGTCGGACTTTACTCAAGGTCTATTCCAGCAACTTAAAGGCCTTGGTTGTAAAATTGCGATTGATGATTTCGGGACAGGGCATTCAAGCTTGGTTAATTTGCAACAGATTGACCTTAATTATCTTAAAATCGATCAGATCTTTGTTAAGAATATTGGTATAGACAGCACTTCCGAGCACTTAATTGAAACTACAGTTGAAATGGCAAAACGATTGTCACTTGCTCTTATTGCTGAAGGTGTTGAAACAGAAGCACAAGCTGAATATTTACAACAACAAGGCGTTGATTTCTTACAAGGTTTTCTATTTTCTAAGCCGATGCCATTGGAAGATTTTCTTCAAAATCAAGCATTAAACGTTGATATTCCAGTAGGTAAATAATGGTAACCCAAATACCTATGAATAAGGTATTTGGGTATTTATGTGGTATACACGTTGTTATTAAAGGCAGTTCTCAAAACCTTCAAAGTTTGGTGCGCCTAAATAGATTTCTTTGTTGCCACGAGCATTAGCATGGGCTTTGCGAAATTGTTCTGACTGAGTCCAATCTTCAAATGCTTGGCGAGAGTCCCACACTGAATGAGAAGCGAACAGTGTGTATTCATCGTTAGATGCACTTTGTAGCAAATTAAACGATTGAAAACCAGGGACTGTATCAAGATACGTTTCGCGATTTTTCCAGATATTGATAAATTCTTGTTCAGAGCCTAAACGAATTTTAAAACGGTTCATTGCAATGTACATATAACTTCCTTAACTGATTGACTGTTATTTTATTTTTAGAGTGCTATCACTATCATAGCAATAACGTTGTTGACCACTTATAAAAACAAAATGTTTGATTGCGATTAATGTTCTATTTAGTGAAAGACGATGTAAATCCGTTGAATAAACCAAAATGAAGCCATAATTCCCATGATATATAACGGTACTTGTTGAAAGATACGTTGTTGGAAAAATGCGATTTTGGAGCAAATTTTCAACAGCGTCAGTAATATACTTAGGAAGATAAGCTGTCCAATTTCAACGCCAACATTAAAACATGCCAGCGCTAAAGGAATGCTGGTTTGTTGTAGTCCTGCCGCTTTAAGTGCACTCGCAAAGCCTAAACCATGCAATAGCCCAAATGAAAACGAGATTAACCAAGGAAATCGTCGGCTTAATGTTGGTTGGTCTTTATTATTAGGTCGAGTTAACTCATAACATAAAAATAAAATACTCAATGCGATACCTGCTTCAACGGGAGGTTCGGGTACATGAATCAGATTGAGTGCCGATAAACTTAACGTAATGCTGTGTGCCAATGTAAAACAGGTTATGGCCTTTAAGAAAGTACGAAAATCACGCGTAAACAGCAGTAGGCCAGCAACAAACATAAGATGGTCGATGCCGGTTAAAATATGGGTTATTCCTAATGTTACAAATAACCGCACAGTAGACCAAGTGCTGACTTTCCCCGCTAATAATAAATGATTATGTCCTTCATAAAGTTCTAAGGTATTTATTTGACCATTTTGGTTAGTGGTTTGCGTCAGGAGTTGAATATTGTTTAACCCTTGAAATGTAATCAATGGTGCGGTGGTTTTAGCTGGAAATACCAATAAATAACGTTGTAGATCCATGCCAAAACCATCAAGGCTATTTTGGGAGCTTAATAGATGAATTACACCACCATTAGGGAGCTTGGGGGTGATTATTGTGTGTTCTCCAGCAACCACAGGTAACTTGAGGGTCAGTTCATATTGATGGTTATTTATTTGAGTTATTAGGCCAACAGCAGGTTGATAGGGATGTGCCGCTGCTTGCGGGCTCCATGCTAGATTAAGCGCGATCAATAAAACCATATATATAGCTGTGTAAATTTTATGTTTATACATTTTGAAGTAAGGTCTTAGTTGTGACAACGATGCCTGAATGAGTTGGCAGCTGAATATGGTAGTTCTTTATTGCGGCGTCGATTTTTTTATTTACAGCATCATGAGTATAGTCTTGAGCTAAGAGTGGTTTAGCTTGGTTAAAGCTTAAAATCCCAGCTTTTTGATGCTGAATTAATCTCACCGTTAGTGGGCCAAATGGTGTGTTTATTAGCTTTGACCATTTATTAGGTGCGAGGGTATTTAAGGTCGTTATTATTGATGGGCCGAGTTTAGCTTGTAAGTCCTGCTGCGTTATATCACTTAAGCACTGGTGAGATGCTGGCGCTTGGCTGGGGTGTGTTTGTTCTTGTGGTGATAGAAAGTGATAGCACAATGAATACAGATCAGGGTGGTGGTAGTTTTGACGATGTGCTAAATAATAGTGGTGCAATAACGTAGTATTGGTGGCATTTATTTTAGCAATTTGGGTGGTATAAGAAATGAACCGTTGCATTAGCATTGCATTAAGGTTCGGGTCACCTTTCTCTAAACCGAGTTTGATCGCTTCACTCGATAGAATTCGTTGTAGAATAACCTGATTTATATCCTTATTTAACATTTCTTTGGATGGGGAACTGCCAAAGTATGTTTTATCGTCACGTTGTTGTTGAATAATTTGTGACGGTGTGATTATCACTTCATTGATAGAAGATCCTGAATGATAAAGTGAATAACAAAGGAATAGAATCGCACCTGCAATGAGGAAATGAGAAAAGGGATCTTTAATGAGTTTTTTTAGCCAATATAAGCTTGTTTTTAACATGCTACTGATTCTTTTCTTAATGTAAAATACCCAATAAGAATACACAGGATATCTGTATGACTATTGAACATGACTATTTACCATCATCTAATGGGTTATTTTTTATATGATTTATAGCGTTAATTCGCGTTCATATTGAATGATATAAAGCCCTTACTATTATTAAAGTAAATACTCTATTATTATAGTTGTTAATAGATGAGCATGGCGGATAAATATTAACTTTATAAGTCATTGTTGTTATTCCGTCATACTGCATTGATGTAATAAAACAGATTGCTTATTGATAACAGTAAAGTGATCATTGAGCTGTAAATCATAGTAACCAGAATGACTGCCTGCGCAGCGACGAAGCCCAACATCATAATCAATTTTAATGTTCCAACCTTTTGTTTTTTTTGCGATGTTGGCAACAGTTAATGAGAGCTCAGGGCAGGCAATATTACCATTGGTGATACGGTATTCCGACGCTAACCCGAGTTGTGTTAATACATCGATGGTGACAGTGGCATGGTGTGGAGAGGTAATCACTAAATCATAATGGTTTTGTGCTTGGTCGGTGATGCTATCCATATTAAAAGGATTGACGCTTAACGTTTTTGTGCCGTTTGTCCACTTACCGCTAAATGGGAGCCATACCCCATTGGGTTGCTGCCAACGATTGATAAACTCAAATTTTTCGATAAATGAAGAATTATTTTCAAGGGTGGTTAATTGACTTGGATGATCTTTTAATTGGGTAAGCAGGCGTTGATGTTGTACTGCGTCAAAACGATATAAGGTTATAAATTGATAGTTGTATATTCCTAATAATGGTATACGAACTTTATATTTATCATACTGATACCAACCCGTAACTAGTCCAATATCATCATAACAATCAATCACATTAAACCGTAACTGTAATTGGATGGGGTAGTTGTTATCAATGTGAGTGTTGATCGTCAGTGGTTGTATTGTTTGTGAGTAGTTAACGCTGGCATGAATGTATTGGTTGGTTTGGGACTGCTGTGTGCTGGAAGGGTGAAACAGAGGCAGTAAAGGCAACATAGAGACAAAAATTGATAATATGATGCCATTGAAATACCTGCGAAAGGAAAGTGCGATATTATTTGTATTGAGTGTAGTCTGTTTTATTGACAGCAATAGTCTTAGATATTTGGTTTTACTTTTAAAACGACATTAAAATAGTTGTTAACCACTATTTGAATGTAATTCGCGTCTTTAAATTGTGAAATAAGCATGCAGCCTTCTAGCGACACGAAATAAAGCCGAGCAGCATCTATGGCAATTAATTGTGATGAAAACTCACCGTTATTAATTCCAGCTGTTATCACTTGCTCTATCCACTGCTCATTAAAAGCAACGAATCGATCAAGCTGAATGTTTAAGCTATCAGTGAGAGAATAAAAATCCGATGCATACATGCCACATAAACAAAGCTTGCCTTCATTACGTACGGTAATAAAAATATTGGCTAACGCTTTTAACTTATCAGTTGCGGTTAGATTTTGTTGTTCGATGGCTGTTAACGCTGTTTTATAACGCTCTAGATAACGTTCAAATACGACAATGGCTAAATCTTGTTTGGTTTTATAGTGATAATGAATGCTGGCTGTTTTTATACCCAGTTCATCTTGAATATCACGAAAACTAAATCCGTTAAAACCACGACATTGAATATATTTTTCGGCAATATCAGCAATTTTTGCTGCTGTAGGATTAATGTCTTTCATCATTGATATTCACATTGTTAAGAAGTTCAATAATCTATCATTTAGCATTAAAGATCACAATTTTTTCTACCTATGAGTAGAGAGGTAATGGCGACGTATTTATCGCCATTATTCAATAAAAAATGACTATTATTGTTTCGGTGAATTTGGCTTTGTGAATGTGTTTCTACGGATTAATTACGACCCGCCATCACACCGCCATCGACATCAAGTACTGTACCAGTGATCCATTTTGCTTTATCTGATAATAAAAACTCAATTGCATCTGCAATATCGGAGGTGGAACCTATGTGCCCAATAGGGTGGAAATCATTAAATCCTTGTAAAGCGGTTTCAATCTCATCTTCCGCAATGAATGATTTATAGATAGTTGAAAGGACAACAGCTGGAGCGACTGCATTTGCACGAATATTGTAGTCTGCTAATTCCATTGCTAAATTGCGGGTGAACGCATGTAAGGCTGCTTTTTGCATTGAATAAGCTGATGATGGGGTTGCCTTAATGGCTTGATGAGCCCACATTGAACCAATATTTACGATTGAACCACCACCATATTGTTGCATGTTTTTTGCAACAGCTTGAGTAATAAAGAAAAATGATTTGTTGATATCCAATTGAAGATCATAATCTTTTGCAGTGTGCTCTAGAAAGCTAACGGGTTTAAAAAAACCTGCGGCGTTAACGAGGTAACCAATATGACGGTTTTCATTTTCAAGTTGAGCAATAAAAGTATTTACATCAGTAAGGTCATATAAATCAACTTGTGCTGTTTCAACATTACCGCCAGTTCGTTGTTCTAAGTCAGCTTTTGCTGCGGCAAGTTTATCGGCATTGTGCGATAAAATCATGACTGGAACCCCAGCGTTTAATAACCGTTCAGCGGTGGCTTTACCCATGCCTGATGAGCCGCCAACGATAAGTGCAATTGATGATGTAGTGAACATAATGTAATCCTTTATTTGTCTACCTACTAGTTGATAGGCAGTGTGGTTTAAAAAAGAAGCGAGCAATGTGATTCGATGATTCATGCTGCGCTTCATTGATTTTAAATATAGGGTGATTTTATTTTGTCGTCAAATACTATTTCTACCTATCAGTAGGTAGTTTATCTATATGTTTGATTTTTAATGTTTTAAAAATTCCAATCACTATCTTCAGTCGCAACGGTTTGACCGATCACATATGATGAGCCCGATCCTGAGAAAAAGTCATGATTTTCATCAGCATTGGGGGATAACGCAGCCATGATGACAGGATTAACTTGGCAGACTTCATCAGGAAATAGTGGTTCAAAGCCTAAATTCATCAAGGCTTTGTTGGCATTATAGTGGAGAAACTGCTTGGTATCCTCTACTAAACCGACGCTGCTATAAAGTGCTTCTGTATACTGACATTCAATAATATATAACTCAAATAACAGTGAAAAAGCATAGTCTTTCAGTTCAGCTTGTTCTGTTGCTGGCAATGTTTGGTATTTTTTCTGGAATTTATAACCGATGTAATAGCCATGTATAGCTTCGTCACGAATGATTAAGCGGATCAAATCGGCAGTATTAGTGAGCTTACCTCGGCTTGACCAATACATCGGCAGATAAAAGCCAGAATAAAACAAAAAGCTTTCTAAAAAGACGCTAGCAATTTTCTTTTTAAGTGGTGATTCGACTGCATTATATTGTTGTAAAATTAGCTGTGCTTTTTGTTGTAGGAGTGCATTTTCTTCTGCCCATTTAAAAGCCTCATTAATTTGTGGGGTAGTGCATAAGGTTGAGAAAACAGAAGAATAACTGCGCGCGTGTACCGCTTCCATAAAGGCAATATTGGTTAACACCGCTTCTTCATGAGGGGTTAATGCATCAGGTATTAGTGTTGGCGCACCAATGGTATTTTGAATGGTATCGAGTAATGTTAGCCCAGTAAAAACACGGATCGTTAGTTGTTGTTCGTGATCAGTTAATTGCGACCAGCTTTCAATGTCGTTCGATAATGGGACTTTTTCAGGTAGCCAAAAATTAACCGTCAATCGGTTCCAGATTTCGAGATCTTTGTCGTCCTCGAGTTGATTCCAGTTAATAGCACGCGCAAGTGGGCGAGTTGTTTGAGAGTTCATGATAACTTTTCCTTATAAACTACAAGAAACGCAGCCTTCAACTTGCGTACCTTCAAGGGCTTTTTGACGTAATCGAATGTAATACAGGGTTTTAATATTGTTTTTCCAAGCGTAAATTTGGGCTTTATTGATATCGCGAGTGGTTGCAGTATCAGGGAAAAACAAGGTTAATGATAAGCCTTGATCTACGTGTTGAGTGGCAACGGCATAGGTATCAATAATGGCTGTCACACCTATCTCGTACGCATCTTGATAGAAGTGTTTATTATCATTAGTGAGATAAGGAGCTGGGTAGTAAACCCGCCCAATTTTAGCTTCTTTACGAATTTCTATTTTCGATATAATCGGATGAATAGAGGCGGTGGAATTATTGATATAACTGATTGATCCTGTAGGTGGAATTGCTTGTAGGTTACGATTATATAAGCCGTATTCCATGATGGATTTTTTTAGTTGTTCCCACTGTTGTCGAGTTGGCGTTTCTAGCTTAAATTGGATTAATAGCTGCTTAATTCGTGATGTTTTAGCAGAGAAATCATTCTCGATATATTTATCGAAAAATTGCCCGTTAGCGTATTGTGATTGTTCAAACCCTTTAAATGTTGCTTGTTTTTCAATCGCGAGTTGATTGGATGTTCGCAAGCAATGGTAGAGTACCGTGGCAAAATAGACATTGGTGAAATCTAATGCTTGTTGGCTACCATAATAGATCTGTTCACGGGCGAGAAATCCATGCAAGTTCATTTGGCCTAAACCGATAGCATGGCTGTCTTCGTTGCCTTTACGGACCGACGGTACGCTATTGATATTACTCATTTCAGAAACAGCATTTAAAGCACGAATAGCAATTTCAACCGACTGTGCAAGGTTGTTGCCATCCATTGTTTTGGCAATATTTAATGAGCCAAGGTTACATGAAATGTCAGCCCCGAGATGTTGATAACTAAGATCGTCGTTATAGGTTGATGCTTGATTAACTTGAAGTATTTCAGAACATAAATTCGACATTGAAATACGACCAGCAATAGGGTTAGCTTTATTGACGGTATCTTCAAACATAATGTAAGGATAGCCAGACTCGAACTGTACCTCTGCCAGTGTTTGGAAAAATTGACGTGCATTGATTTGGGTTTTACTAATGCGATCATCAGCGACCATTTGATGATATAACGCACTTATCGAAATTTCTGATAATGGTTTGCCATACACTTTTTCGATGTCATACGGTGAAAATAGATGCATTTGCTGATTATTTTTCGCAAGTTCAAAAGTAATGTCTGGAATAACCACCCCTAAACTTAGCGTTTTAATCCGTATTTTTTCATCGGCATTTTCACGTTTAGTATCAAGAAAACGCAGAATATCAGGATGATGAGCGTGGAGATAAACCGCGCCCGCACCTTGACGAGCACCGAGCTGGTTAGCATATGAAAAACTGTCTTCTAATAATTTCATCACCGGCACAACACCTGAAGATTGATTTTCAATGCCCTTAATGGGAGCGCCATAGGCACGTAGATTAGAGAGCATTAATGCAACGCCACCTCCTCGACGTGATAATTGCAGTGATGAGTTAACGGCACGACCAATGCTTTCCATGTTGTCTTCAATGCGCAGTAAGAAGCATGAAATTAATTCACCACGGCTATATTTACCAGCATTAGTAAATGTTGGTGTGGCTGGTTGAAAACGACCATTGAGGATTTCTTGCATTAATTGTATCGCAAGGGTTTCATTACCTTGAGCGAGTAATAGGGCAGTCATTACTACTCGATCTTCAAAACGTTCAAGGTATTGTTTACCGTTACGTGTTTTAAGTGCATAAGAAGTATAAAATTTATATGCGCCAAGGAAGGTTTCAAATCGAAACTTAGCTTTAAATGCCGTTTGCCAAATATGCTCTAAGAATGTCCATGAATAGGCTGAAAAAATAGCAGTTTCGTAATAATTCTCCTGTGTTAAGTAATTGATTTTTTGACGTAAACTATCGAAGGTGACGGTGTTTTTATTGATATGTTGTAAAAAATACTGCTGAATCGCTTGTTTGTCTGCGGAAAATTGAATCTCGCCTTGGTTATCGACTAAATTTAACATTGCATTTAATGCGTGATAATCAAGCGTTGCTAAATCATTTTTGTTGTTATTCATAATGTTAACCAAAATCGTTTAAGTCCTTCTTGAACCCGTAATACATCCTGTTCTGTACCCGCAAGTTCAAATCGATAAAGCACTGGAACCTGACATTTTTGTGCGATCACATTGCCAGCTTGGGCGAATAAGCAACCAAAGTTTCGATTGCCAGACGCAATGATCCCTTTAAGAAATGAACGATTTTTAGGATTATTTAAAAAATTAATCACACTTTTAGGTACTGCTCCACGTCCATAACCATCGGCATAGGTTGGGCATATCAAAATAAAGGGTTCTGTTGTTATCTGGGGGCTGACTTCAGCGTTTATAGGTAAGCGGATTGCATTCAAATTAAGCTTTTCAATAAAACGCTGAGTATTACCTGATTGACTGGAAAAATAGACTAATTTGCACATAGCTGCTTAATCAAATCAGGACGAAATCCACTCCAATGTTTATCTTCAACTACCACCACAGGTGCTTCGCGATAGCCAAGTTGGATCACTGTCTCTAGCGCGTTTTTATCTGCGCTTAAATCAATATTTTTATAATCAGTCCCTTGAGCATCAAGCACTCTTTTTGTTGCTATACATTGGATGCAATTAGGTTTGGAATAAACGATAACACTCATTAAATATCTCACTTAATTAATGGCAATAACTATTTAAACGATAATCATTATCATATTGACACCTATATCTTGTGTTCTCAAGATCTATTTTTACCATATGTTGTTATTGTTGTGTGTCGAGCGAGTAGGCGCATATTATTCATGGTTGATTTGAAATTGATAATCATTATTATTTGGCTTGAATTTATTGCTCAGGAGATGCGGCAATGACAAACCCTTTTCAAGGTGTAGAAGAGTTTTCTTTACAAGATCAAACATGGCGTGGTGTGACGGCTACAACGGCTGCTGCTAATAGAATTTTAGCGTTATCGCAATCAGGATCCGTTGTTCGTTTTTCGGTAAAAACATCGGGATGTACCGGATATGCCTATGTCATAGAACAACGAGAGAATACTCAAGTTGATGATGTTCGGTTTGAATCTAATGGTTGTGTTTTTTATGTCGTATTAAATGCTTTACCCATATTTGATGGCACAGAGATCGACTTTGTTCGGCAGGGGTTAAATCAGTCTTTTATTTATCACAATCCAAACGTTAAAACCGAATGTGGTTGTGGTGAAAGCTTTGGAATTTAGTGAATGAATAGTCCAGAAATTCAACAAGATATAGATATGGCACTGAATCATAAAGGTTATAAAGAAGGATTCTATACCGATATTGCCAGTGATACGCTTGAAAAAGGGATTGATGAAGATGTTATTCGCGCCATTTCTGCACGTCGAAATGAACCTGAGTGGATGTTAGCGTTTCGGTTAAATGCATTTAAACATTGGCAAACAATGACCGAGCCACATTGGCTAAAAGCGACATATCCCGAACTTGATTACCAAGATTATAGTTACTATTCAGCACCAAGTTGTGATCGGTGTAATGATGCCCAGCCTAGTGATAACAATAATGATTTTTTAACCAAAGAAGTGGCCGATGCTTTTGAGCAATTAGGTGTGCCTGTCCATGAAGGTTCAGGCATTGCCGTCGATGCGATTTTTGATTCAGTTTCAGTGGCAACCACATACCATCAGGAACTTAGTCAACTTGGGATTATATTTTGTTCTTTCAGTGATGCAATTCAGCAGCACCCCGAATTGGTTCAACGTTACTTAGGTACTGTCGTACCAGCTAACGATAATTTTTTTGCGGCGCTAAATGCTGCTGTTGCATCTGATGGGACGTTTATCTATGTTCCGCTTGGTGTGCGTTGTCCACGTGAGTTATCAACTTATTTTAGAATAAATCAAGCTAAAACAGGCCAATTTGAACGGACAATTTTAGTGGCAGATCAAGGTGCTTACGTTAGTTATATCGAAGGTTGTTCCGCTCCTGTGCGTGATACTTATCAGCTACATGCTGCCGTAGTCGAAGTGATCATTCATCAAGATGCCGAAGTGAAATATTCTACTGTTCAAAATTGGTTTGCAGGCGAAGAAGGCACTGCTGGTGGTATTTTAAATTTTGTTACTAAACGTGCCGTGTGTGATGGCGCTAACAGTAAGATGTCGTGGACACAATCGGAGACAGGCTCAGCAATTACATGGAAATATCCCAGCGTCATTCTTAAAGGTGATAATTCGGTAGGTGAATTTTTCTCTGTTGCCTTAACCAATGGTTCCCAGAAAGCCGATACCGGCACCAAGATGATCCATATTGGTAAGAATACCAAGTCGACCATTATATCAAAGGGGATATCAGCCGGTAAAAGTGATAACACTTATCGTGGTTTGGTAAAGATACTCGCAACCGCAGAAGGGGCCCGAAACTATACCCAGTGTGATTCGATGCTGATTGGCGATCAATGTGGAGCGCATACTTTTCCGACTGTCGAGGTAAATAATCCAACTGTTCAAATAGAGCATGAGGCGACCACTTCAAGAATAGGTGAAGATCAGTTGTTTTATTGTGTGCAACGAGGGATCAGCGAAGATGATGCTATCTCTATGATTGTAAATGGTTTCTGTAAAGATGTGTTTTCAGAATTACCGTTAGAATTTGCTGTCGATGCACAGAAGTTACTTGCTATTAGTCTTGAACACAGTGTGGGTTAATTGATTATGCTAAAAATTACAGATTTACATGTTGCAGTGGATGATAACGCAATCTTAAAAGGGATTAACTTAACCGTTGGTGCTGGTGAAGTACATGCCATTATGGGGCCAAATGGCTCTGGTAAAAGTACGCTTTCAGCAACACTCGCAGGTAAAGAGGATTACACCATCACTCAAGGTGCGATTGAGTTTGATAATAAAGATTTAATTGAATTAGATGCTGATGAACGTGCTGGTGAGGGGATATTTTTAGCTTTTCAATATCCGGTTGAAATTCCTGGTGTTAGTAATAAATTATTTTTACGCACGGCACTGAATGGCATTCGTAAATATAAAGGATTGCAAGAGATTGATCGGTTTGATTTTGACGATCTATTGGCAGAGAAAGCGCAGTTATTAAAAATGCCGTTACCGCTATTAGATCGTGCGGTTAATGAAGGCTTTTCAGGTGGCGAAAAGAAGCGTAATGATATTTTACAAATGGCCGTACTTGCACCCAATCTTTGTATATTAGATGAGACAGATTCAGGTTTAGATATTGATGCATTAAAAGCGGTTTCTGATGGTGTGAATGCACTACGTGACGGCAATCGTGCCTTTATTGTTGTTACCCATTACCAACGTATTCTTGATTACATTAAGCCAGATTATGTGCATGTAATGGTGAATGGCAAGATTGTAAAATCAGGTGATTATCGCTTAGCGAAAGAATTAGAGGAGAAAGGTTATGGCTGGATCTCTGCAGAATAATTTTGATCACGCTTTAATGCGATTACAACCATTGGTGCAAAACTCAATATGGCAACGTGGATGTTGGAACAACATCATGCAGCGTGGCTCGTCGGCAATGACTGGCGAAGATTGGAAATATACTTCACTGGCTGCATTTAATGATGTTGATTTTACGTCAGCTAAACCAGTAACAATGCTTTCACCATCGAATCTAGCGCTATGGAGAGATGACGGTTATCGACTTATTTTTATTGATGGCAAATTTTCGCCTGATTTATCAGATGTGATTGTGGGTGTTGATATCCAAGGTTTGGATCAATGGTTAGAGAGTGATCACGTTATTAAGGATGCAATAAGACCTGAATTTATCTCTGAGTTAACTGATGCGACAGCAAAAGATGGATTGTGTATTAGGATTTCGGCAAAGGTTAATGTCGATAAGCCTATTTATTTGATCCATTTTAGTCACAGTAAAGCAGGGGAAGTTACTTCAATTCGACATCACTTGCAGCTTGAAACATTGGCATCATGTCAATTAGTTGAACATCATATTTCATCACCTGATGCACAAGGGGTAACGCTTTCTCGATTATCTACGTCGATTGCTGATGGCGCTCGATTTGAACATATTAAATTAATAGAAGCAGCAAGTGAGCAGTATCATTTAGCGCATAATGATATAAAAACAGGCCGTGATGTTAATGTCAGTAGCAGTACGTTTTTATTATCTGGTCAGTTAATTCGGCATCAGTTAAGCACTGAATTGGGTAATGCGGGATGTGATGTCAGCTTTAATAGTTTGGCATTACCGACATCGAGTGAATGTTTTGATAGTCGTACTTTCTTACGTCATCGAGCGCCACATTGTCACAGTCAGCAACTGCATAAAATTGTAGGGCTAGGTGAAGGGATTGGTGTATTTGACGGTATGATTTATGTGAATCAAGGCGCGATTAAAACTGACGGTCAAATGGATAATCATAACTTGCTGTTAAGTAAAACATCACAAGTGAATAGTCGCCCTAAGCTAGAAATTTATGCCGATGATGTAAAATGTAGTCATGGTGCGACAACCGGTAAGATAGATTCAGAACAGGTGTTTTACCTTCAAGCGCGCGGTATTCCTAAACCGCTAGCTGAACAGATGATCACTAAAGCTTTTGCGGCTCAAGTGTGTGAAAAAGTGACACTAGCCAATGTACGTCAGTATTTATTAAAACAAGTAACGCAAAAACTGGAGGGTGAAAATGATTACTAGCCCTTGGCGAGATGATTTTCCGACGCTCTATAATAATCAGCAGACTTCGCCTTTTGTTTATCTTGATAGTGCCGCGACAGCACAAACACCCTTAGCGGTGATTGAGCGCATGCAGCGTTTTTATACTCATGAATATGCAACAGTACATCGTGGTATACACCGATTAAGTGCTAATGCGACGTACAATATGGAGCAAGTTCGCCAAACGGTGACTAATTTTGTCAATGCAAAATCAAACGATGAGATTATCTTCACTAAAGGAACCACTGAAGCAATTAATTTAGTTGCAAACACATACCTTCCAACATTTGCTCAAACTGGTGATGAAATTATTATTACTGAGATGGAGCATCATTCAAATATTGTTCCATGGCAGATGTTAGCTCAAAGGTTAGGGCTAACAATTAAAGTTTGGCGAATGACTGCTGAATATAGATTGGATTTAAACGACTTACAGAAATTACTGAGTAAAAAAACTAAGTTATTAGGCTTAACACATATTTCTAATGTGCTGGGTTGTATTAATCCGATTAAAGCGGCAACAGCAATGGCTCATCAATGTGGTGCTGCGGTATTGATTGATGGCGCGCAAGGGATTATGCACCAAGCTGTTGATGTACAAGATATTGGCTGTGATTTTTATGCTTTTTCTGGTCATAAACTGTATGGACCGACGGGAATTGGTGTGCTGTATATTGCACAGCAGTGGCTTAGTGCATTGCCACCGTGGGAAGGTGGTGGTGCGATGATTGATGATGTCCAATTACCGGTAGGAACAACGTACCAAACAGCACCATGGCGCTTTGAAGCGGGTACACCTAATATTGCCGGAATTTTAGGATTGGGTGAGGCAATTACTTACATTAATCATATTGGTATGGATGCCATAGTGACACATGAAGAGGCATTGATCCGTTACGCTGAAGAACAAATGCAACATGTTGACTCTCTAACAATATACGGTAATGCAGCTAACCGAGTGGGAGTGATTCCTTTTAATTTAGGTAACCATCATGCTTTTGATGTTGGTAGTTTTTTAGATA
>SAMEA5043655__coassemble_129_pt1 | contig 17103 bp, 16 predicted proteins | sample SAMEA5043655__metabat2_low_PE_001 | metagenome-assembled genome bin SAMEA5043655 (sample SAMEA5043655) | Gadus morhua
CAGCTAAATAGCTGGGTTTATTTTTAGTATTTATCTAAACGGCGTATTTGCCAAAAGTGGCGTTTCCAATAAGGGTTATCTAAGCGTGAAATAATGACGCCTTTCGATTGTGATGCATGTAGAAATTCTAAATTACCTAAGTAAATCCCCACATGACGTGAGTTACGTCCAGTACGAAAAAAGACTAAATCTCCTTCTTTCGCTTTATTGCGGTTAACTTGTTTACCTTTTTTAACTAATTCTAATGTTGTTCGAGGTAATTGCTTTTGATAAACACTAGAATAACCAACCTGCACAAATGCAGAACAATCTATGCCTTTTTTAGACGATCCACCATAGCGGTATGGCGTTCCTTTCCAATGATGATAAACACCATCAAAGATACGGCTATCTACTACTGATTCAGCGTTTTTTTTCAGCTTAGGCGTTAGCGTTAATACCTTTGCATCAGTAGTATCATTCAGCACTGGTGTGGACGAACACCCAACACTTGATAATAAAACAAATAAAATTAATATCGTTTTTTTTGTAATCAATCCATTATTCACGATTTATCCTGCAATCCTTCAGTGGAAATAAATATGTTAGATACAATCAATCAATGCTTATTGCTACATTTACTATCTTAGCGAAAACGGTCACCCATAACTGTGGTATTGATTCAATTGTTGTCTATATTATTATTTAATCAACCTGATAATACATGAAGAATTATTCCGTTCAAGGATATAAGCTAAACAATAGCATGTTATTACGTCAACCATATATATCCTTAATCCAGTACATCGAAGGATATTGTCAAGCCGTTATTATCATCACGTAATATAAATGAAAGGGTAAATAAATAATAAAAAAAAAGCTCACACAACAGTGCAAGCTAAAATGAACATAATAGAAGAGACAAACATGATGAAATGTCATCAGCCTCTACTGTAAATCTTTTAATATTAAATGCGATCTCTTTACTATTAAGATTAGAGACAATTCACATCGTCATGTAATTAGCTTTATTATCAATAATATGAAAACCCTATGAACATACGGAAATAAAAATTTCGTTATTATTCACAGGGTCCGCTTTATATTAAATAAAACAATTATAGGTAAAGCTTAGCCACATCTGAAGGTTCTAACTCAACACCTTCAAGTGATTCATTCCAGTTCAAACCAACTAAAACGCCGTCTTCTACTAGCGTGATCATCCAATCTTCAAGAAAAATATCTAGTGGCAGTTCACTTGGCTGGAACTCAGCCCACTCATCCGCACATTGCATTTTAGCATCAGCTTCAGTTGACCAAAAAGGCATCACTTCAGAGTCTTCAAATTCAGAAGAAGCAACAGATAACCAATCACCCTCTTCATTACGAAGGCTCCAAACAACACGCGTTGCTTGTGTTTCAGTTACGAACAAAGCTTTATTTGCTTGGATATCTGCAGTTAATTTAGTCATTATTTTCTCTCAATTAAAATGCCATAATATGGCTTTATCAGTTAAATATATCAACCTTTACCCTACTAGATATTTTATCAAAAAAAACACCTTAGCAGCATTATTATTTAGTCTGCTTCACTGTACAGCAACGATAAAAAATGAACAGCACCAATAATGGCCTTTTCTTCACAGCGTATATTGACTTATAGAAATTCAATGACAAAATAGCGGAGAATGTTATCACTTCACACCAGGATGGTATCTAAGGCTCTGAGTGCCACTTTTGATCATTCATCAAAACAGCTTCTTAATATTGCAATGATATTGAGATCATTACTCCTCTCTACCTTAGGTACTAACATGCAATCACATCGTGCAGGTAATATGCTTGCTGCATTTTCATTCATTCTTTGGGGAATATTACCACTCTATTACCAATATTTACCTCAAGCAAATACCAATGAACTACTTGCATTAAGGCTGATATTCTCTGTACCTGTCATGCTGATTGTCATGGTATTACTACGCCAGCCTATTCCTGCCATCAAAGATATTCTCGCAGATAAAAAATCATTGGCCATGTGTGGTGTTGCAGGCGTAATAATGAGCGTGTCTTGGTATGCCTTCACATGGGCTATTACCCATGACCAAGTATTAGCAGCAAGTTTAGGCTATTTTATTAACCCTTTATTTGCGATTGCTCTTGCAATGTTTTTCTTAAAGGAAAAGCTCACCAAAGCACAAGTTATCGCGGTTATTCTAGCGATTCTAGGCATTGGTTATCAGGTATGGCAATACGGTCAATTACCATGGCTTTCTTTAATCATGGGCAGTTTTTTTGCCGTCTATGGTTTAACAAAAAAATACATTAAATATGACGCACTTACCTCAGTAACGATAGAAGCTGCCCTCCTGACTCCTTTTGCCCTCATCTATATGATATGGCTATATTTTAGTGGTGATAGTGTTGCTCTCACCTCTGGTACCACGACCTTTTTATTGTATGCAGGCGCAGCCCCTGTCACTGTGGCACCATTAATATTTTTTGCCTTAGCGTTAAATCGAACCAGCCTTACTATGGTAGGTTTAATGCAATATATTGAACCCAGTTTACAGTTTTTATTAGCAGTATTCTTATTCGGTGAAGTCTTTGATCATACAAAGGCCATCAGTTTTGGTCTGATCTGGCTCGGTTTGATTTTCTGTACACTAGAAGCGTTGCCACCACTCTCACGCCGTAAGAAAGCACCAATGGCAGGTCATTAAGTATTCTGCTGTTTTAACGCAAACATCGTGTTTTTAACGGTGTTTGTGTTTATGCTACAACAAACTTCACTGTCTTTATTATGATTATGACCACAACCCGCCCCAATTCAGATATCAAACAATTACAACAGACACTTACCGAGTTTGCTCAACAACGCGATTGGGAACAATTTCATACACCCAAAAATTTAGCGATGGCATTAAGTGGTGAGGTAGGTGAATTACTAGAAATCTTTCAATGGCTAACGCCAGAACAAAGCCAGCAGTTATCGCCAGAAAAGAAACAACATGCCAGTGAAGAGATCGCTGATGTAATGATGTATTTACTACGCTTAGCGGATAAATGTGATATTGATGTAATGCAGGCGTGCCAAGAAAAGATCCAACAAAATGCAGCCAAATACCCTATTAGTAAGTGCTATGGCTCTGCTAAAAAATATAACGAATTAGATTAGCGTTACTAACCATCAAGAAATAGCAATAAAAAAGCTGACTTAAAGTCAGCTTTTTATAAATACTTTATTTTTCACCGACACCGCGGTTTTCTTTCTTCGCAAGCGCAATTTTACCAAAGCCTAACTTGCGGAAATAGCTGTCTCGGTATTCACGTCCAGCTTTACTACACGTTGATACCGCTTCAACCTGTTGTTCCATTTTTAAAAAGGCCGTTAAGTCGATACCTTCAGCAGCTGCTACCGCTTCATGAATGTTACGGTGTATATCAAAAGAGAAAATTAACTGCTTTTCTTCTTCTTTGTAGGTATAAACAATAGTACGTGACATAACGTCCCCAATAGAGCATATAAAGGAGAGCGAATTTACCGTATAAGGGCCCAATATGGAAGTAGAACCGTCTTTACGATCACGATTTACTTTTCAGTGTATTAATTATCAACAACTTCATATACTGGCAAAGCTAATAAGCCTCGCTTAAATAGTTCAGACTCATCCATAGGTTGATAAAAATAAAACCCTTGAATATAACGCACACCAAGTGAAGCAATAAAATTTAACTCAGATTGCTGTTCAACGCCTTCAACAACAATATCTGCCTGCGTAATTTTACCCAGTTGAACCGCAAGTTTAAATAACTCTCGGCCACGTTGACTGTCAAGATTTAACACTAAAGAACGATCAATTTTAACCTTATTAAATTCAAACCGTGATAAGTACGCTAATGATGAGTATCCCGTACCAAAATCATCTAATGCCACAGATATACCTAAACATTGTAGTTCAAGCATCACTTGCGCGACTTTCGCTTCATCTAAAATCAATAATTCTTCGGTAAATTCTAATTCTATATGGCAAAAAGACAATGAACTATCAAGAATACGATTTTTAACAATCTTGACGAAGTTTTTTGAAAGCACTGTATCGGGTGAGATATTAACCGACAGTTTAAAATTAGGGTTAACAACAATAAATTTTTCTGCCGCTTGGATCGCTTTATCTAATACCCATAAATCGAGTTCAGGCATTAAACCTAATTGATTAAAAGCAGCAATAAATGTCGGTGGTAGAACCTTCCCTTGATTATTTTTAAATCGAAGCAAGGCTTCACAACCAGCAACTTTATTATTTTCAATATCAACTTGGGGTTGAAAATAAAGAATGAACTCACCTTCATTCTGTAATTTTTCAATTTCCCGCTGAGCCGCCAGATTATTATGTAGTGATGGAATAAAACTGGTTAAACGCGTTTTTACCTCAATTTCATCACTGGTAAATAAACGATTAGAGAATATGTCTGAAATACCCACCCCTAGACTGCGCTTATCCATTAACTTAAAAAATGGTAAATATATCGCAGCACCAATCAAAACTAATACTAGTTGCAATACCGCCCCTGATATTGCTCCTCCCGTTGCCATGTAGCCACTAACAAACGGAGGCATTAACCAACTATAAACTTCATTTAATGGGGGGACTATACCGAAATAAATAGCACCATAAGCAATAATAAAGCTCACTACGGGTACTAATAAGAAAGGAACAAGCATGATAGGGTTAAAAATAACCGGTATACCGTATAATATAGGTTCATTAACATTAAATAAACAAAGAATAAATGCCGCCTTCGCTAATAGCTTATAACCTTTACTTTTCGCAAAAAACAACATACAAATAACTAAGCTCAACATATTACCGCTACCACCAATACCGGTAAAAAAATCATAAAAATTAGTACTTAATATATTTAAATCAACACCAAAATTATGCCACTCAGTAATATTTACCATCGTAATATTATAGAGATCCATTTTATAGGAGTGGAGTATATTATGGCCATTAACTCCGACTGACCATAATAAACCCCGTAACACTTCATAAATAAGTCCATCTAAAAATGAGGTCGGATCGAGGCGAGGAATAAATGACCAAGACACAAATGTCGATAAATTTTCGAATACTTTACGTACCAATGAGCTTATTGAAAATGCCATTAAAATAGTAACAATTGAACCAGCTAACATGCTCATTGATATATCAATAAAAGAATGACCTGTTTTGGTTTTAAATATTGTTATCTTTTTTAGATTGGCAATAATTTCACAAGAAATATATGCCGTTAGCAACGCTAAAGGGAAACTATTCGGCAATGGAATTAATGGAGAGACTAAATTCCATTGATAAGAAACAATAAAAAACACCGTCAATGATGTTGCAATTACTGTTCCTTTTGGAATTCGCTTCACAGCAGATAAATAGGTCGATAAATAAAAATTAACCAGAATAGGGATCATAATCCCTGTTACTTGGCCGACATAATGGGCTGTTTTTCCAAAATCATTAAAATTAAAATGATCACAAACAAGAGCAACCAACTCACAAAATGTCGAAATTAATACCAATGGCAATGCCATTAAAAAAACATTTGATACCGCAACAAGGTATTTATTTGCAGACAAATGAGACATTGTCTTAAAGATTGGCATAATATTTTCTGCTTCTATACTAAATGCTTAAACTAAATCAATATTAGTAACCATTACTATATTGTAAAAATTGCTCTCTTTAATAATATCAATATTAAATAAATAGCAAAGAAATTTAATCTAAAAATCAATGATAAGCAGTAAGAATACGTTCAATGTTTTAAACATACCGCTTTGACTTATAAGTAGTATTCAGATCCACACACTAAGCAGGCAAACATTCACCAACTTTTCCCATAGTTATGCACAGAAACAGTGGATAAGTTCAAAAGAAAACACCATAATAAACATTATTGAAACAAAAAGATCACAAAAAAACACCACTCTATAATGATAGTCAGTGACTTAACAACTTAGTTATCGCTATCAAGCTTAAAATAATGAATAACCTGATTTTCACTGCCTTTCCATACTAAAGAAGGATTGCGTTGGGCTTGTTCATATTTTCCATCAACCATGACATCGATTAAATTAGCCACTTGCTGTTGCTCTGGCGTAAGCTCTGACAATAAATATCCACTCCATAGCCAAATATCTTTACCAACACATTCTTGACGTACTCGCTTCACCAATTTCAAAACGGCTGCAACATTTTGGGGATGGAGAGGATCACCACCTGATAATGACAAACCACGCCGTTTAATACGCGTATCATTAAGATCGCTAATGATCTTATCTTCCATCTCTTGGGTAAATGGATGACCCGCATCTAAACGCCATGTGCTTTGGTTATAACACCCTTTACACTGATGGATACAACCCGAAACAAATAAGGTTACGCGAGTGCCAGGGCCATTAACGATATCTACAGGGTAGTAATTGTGGTAATTCATTTTCTATCTCGATTAACTGCAGCTAGCATTGGCTATTCGACCAACACTTAAAACATAAGAAGTGCCCTAAAGCACTTCTTGTTTACAACTAAATAATGCTATTGATAACAGCTACATGTGCTTAACGCGACGTTTAACTTCTTCTTGCTTACCAAAGTTAAACGGACGTGCATCAGGGCTACCTAAGTAACCACATACACGACGGGTTACTGATACTTTTGATGGCTCATGGTTACCACATTTAGGACAAGTAAAGCCTTTGCTAGTACAGTCAAATTCACCTGTAAAGCCACACTCATAACATTCATCAATCGGTGTGTTTGTACCGTAATAAGGTACACGGGTATAACTGTAATCCCACACGTTTTCTAATGCTTCAAGGTTATGCTGAATATTTGGGTATTCGCCATAGCAAATAAAGCCACCATTCGCAATATCTGGGTATGCCATTTCAAAGTCAATCTTGTCGTACGGATTCACTTTTTTCTCAACATCTAAATGGAAGCTGTTGGTATAAAAACCACGATCAGTTACACCAGCAACAACACCAAATTCTTTGGTATCAATGGCACAGAAGCGGCTACATAAATTTTCACTTGGGGTGCTGTAAAGACTGAAGCCATAACCTGACTCTTCTTTCCATGCATCCGTTGCATCACGTAAACGCTGAACAATAGCAACCGATTTTTCACGTAGCATTTCACTATCATAAACGTGAGTGTCATTACCGTACAATGCATTCACGGTTTCATGAATACCAATGTAGCCTAATGATATCGATGCACGGCCATGTTTGAAGATTTCTGATACATCATCATCTTCTTTTAAGCGTACGCCACACGCGCCTTCCATATAAAGGATAGGAGCAACACGGGCTTTTACGCCATTTAAACGGGTAATACGTGTATCTAGCGCACGACGAGATAATGCTAAACGCTCATCTAAGATCTCAAAGAAACGGGCTTCATCGCCTTTTGCTTCCAGCGCAATGCGTGGCAAGTTGATACTTACTACACCAAGGTTATTTCGACCTTCATGAATAAGCTCACCGTTTTCTTCATAAGGACCAAGAAAGCTACGACACCCCATCGGTGTTTTAAACGAACCCGTTACTTCAACTAATTTGTCATAGTTTAGAATGTCAGGGTACATACGCTTAGAGGCGCACTCTAATGCCAATTGCTTAATATCGTAGTTAGCATCATCTTGTTTATGGTTAAGGCCGTCTTTAATCGCAAAAACAAGTTTAGGGAATACCGCTGTTTTATGGTTTTTACCTAAACCCGCAATACGATTTTTAAGAATAGATTGTTGAATTAAACGCGATTCCCACGATGTGCCTAAACCAAAGCCAAATGTTACAAAAGGTGTTTGACCATTCGCAGTATGTAATGTGTTTACTTCATATTCTAATGATTGGAATGCGTCGTAACATTCTTTTTCAATACGCGCTTGTGCAAAAGCAATAGGATCTGCAATGCCCCACTCTGTTGCTACTTCTAAATGCTTGGCATAACTAACAGTAACATAAGGTGCTAACACCTCATCAATACGGTTAATGGTTGTGCCGCCATAAATATGACTCGCCACTTGCGCAATAATTTGTGCTGTTACCGCTGTCGCCGTCGAAATTGATCGAGGCGTATCAATTTCTGCATTACCCATCTTAAAGCCATCACTCAACATGCCATTAAGATCAATCAGCATACAGTTGAACATTGGGAAAAATGGTGAGTAATCTAAATCATGATAGTGAATTTCACCACTTTCATGTGCTTTAACAATGTCACGCGGTAACAAATGTTGGGTTGCATAATGCTTAGCAACAATACCAGCCAATAAATCACGTTGTGTCGGGATCACTTTACTGTCTTTGTTAGCATTTTCATTTAATAATGAAGCATTACTTTGTTCTATTAAGCCACGAATTTCATTATTTAGACGACTTTTCTTCTCACGAGAAATATCACGATCATGACGATATTCAATATAAGCACGAGCAACAATCTTGTGTGGACCTGCCATAAGCTGCGTTTCTACAGCTTCTTGAATGGCGTGGATATCAACATTATCAGAACCCGAAAATTGTGCTAATACCGCTTCGGCTACTGATGCAGCGTAAGCCTCATCCATTGTATGACACTCTGAATCGCTGATGGAATTTGCAGCCCCAATAACGGCTTCTTTAATGCGTAAAACATCGAAAGACACACGGCAACCATCACGCTTTATTACTACAGGATTCACACAAGGCTCCTAAAATCACAGAAAAATGACACTGTCACTTAAACACAAAATATAGTGTTCTATTTATAAGCGGCAACAAGATGTGGTGTATTAGGCGCGATCTGGCGCAAAGAAACCTTGATCGAGATCAATTTTTATAACGAGCAGTTTGTCTTGTGAACGATGATTATGAGCCGTCCCAAATTTTTGAATGTAAGCTTATTTGTAAAGTTCATTGTCAATAAATTTATTATCACATTCGACAAAAATTTAAAAAAAATCACTTGCCTTTCGTACAATAATTGAGACTATCACTACTTAATAATTATGGATGTGACAGAATGGATTTTTCATCACTAGATACACGTATTGACAACACAATATACAAAAATCTTCGCATGGGTTTTATCTGGGCATCTAAAGTTTCGTTAATTACACTACTGTTAATAACCATTATTATTTGGATTGACTTTATTCACACCGAAAATAGTCGTTTATTACTAACCACCATCAGTTTTGGTATTCAGGGGCTGCTGTTTATTGCCGGTTGGTTTTTTTTTGCTCATAAGAAGACACTTCAGCATTACAAAATAATCACATCCTGTTATGCATTATTATTCGGAACAACATGGGGAAGCGCCATTATCAACCTTAATAACCTAGGCCATGCCTATGTTATTGTCGAAATTGTCGGTAATCTCTTATTTCTTGTCGTATTACTTAGCTTTTATGCCTACCGCGTGGCAGTGTATCTCGCAATACTTCCAATCTTAATCTTTACCACTTGGTACAGCATTGAAGATCCCAGATTTGATCTTCTCTTTGCTTTCACAAAACTCACTATTACTATAATTATTATCGAATCAGGCCGACAACTGCTTTTTAAATGGTTCACGACCCGTATTACACAAGAACATGAAAATAAACGCTTACTCAAACGACTGGCACAATTATCTTTTACCGATCAATTAACCCAAATTAATAATCGTCGTTTTTTTGACCTTTCTATTAATAAACAAATCATTAATGCCAAACATCATCATGAGCCACTTTCTATCATTTTAATTGATATTGACTATTTTAAGCTTTTTAATGACTCTCAAGGCCATGTAAAAGGTGATATCTGCTTAAAAACCGTGGCAACAACGATCTGTAAAAGCTTATTAAGACATAACGATACTGTGTCTCGTTATGGTGGTGAAGAGTTTATCGTATTACTGCCCAATACCGATATCAATGGAGCATGTAAGGTCGCTAATCGTATCCAAAATAACTTAGTCACTCTAGCTATTCCTCACCCATGTTCTGATATTAGCCAGTACGTCACTGTCAGCCAAGGTATCGCTAGTTGGCAAGCCAATCAATGGCCAAATCAATTGATTAACGCCGCAGATACTAATCTTTATAACGCTAAAGAATCAGGACGAAACCAATACTGCGCCACACCTCAATGAAACATGTTATGCCATGATTACACTCAACTATAACGGTGGCGGCACTATCGCACTAGCACATCATAAATAATGCCTGTTTGAAAGTATTCAAGGCATAGTCATTGTTCTGCCAATAATAATGACGACAACAATGACTATGCCTTATTTATGTTTTTTGATACTGTTATTAATAGTATTCCCAGCAAGTAATAGCTACTCAAACAGTAACCGTGACACACCATCATTTACTTTGATGAGCTGGAATATGCAATGGTTATCGATAAAACCAACCTCACCGATTGTGCGATCGGATGCCGATTATCAGGCGTTACAGCACTTTTTTATCCATTATTCACCTGACATTCTAGCATTTCAAGAAGTTGACAGTATTGAAGCGCTATATCGTGTCATCGATCAACAACACTATGATATTTACCTTTCAGAACGCGCAAAAAATCCCGAAGATCATTTCAATACAAACAATCAATACACAGGATTTGCAGTTAAACGCGATATTATTGTCGATGATACGACGGATCTATCACAATTAAGTTCACCTGCTATTGCCACAGGTATCATGATGCCTTTTAAAAACAAATTGCGTTATGGCAGTATAATTCGTATTAATATAAATCAACAATCTGTTGTATTACTCAACCTTCATCTTAAATCAGGTTGTTTTACTGCCAAGCAGCTATCGAAACAAAAAACGAAGGCATGTAAAACCCTAGCCCAACAACTTCAATTAATAAAACAATGGCTTAATACTCAGCTCCAACAATCACAATCAGTGATTATTGTGGGTGATTTTAATCATCGCATTAGTAATAATCAGTACTTTCTCAATCAAATAACCAATGAACCGGCATTAATTAATTCACTATCAACCACTATTAACGCCAATTGCACAGTAAAGTTAACAAATAAAGTCATTCGTTATCGCACTTATAAAAAGCTCATTGATCATCTTTTTACAACTAAAAACATAACAGCCATTAAACAGCGTCAAATTAACTATAATAAACAACAACTGTCACAGTTTACACTCAGCGATCACTGCCCATTGTTGTTTAAGTTAGTGCTAAATTAAACCTTTGCTACACCATTAATCCGCTGCATAGCCGCCATTACAATAACGTACATCTGGAATAATATTATGCTTATTCAAGAGCCGATACATCGTCGCACGTGAAACACCAAGATCTTTCGCTGCCGATGCAACCTGCCCTTTGTGCGCTTCAAGCATCGTCACAAGGACATCTTTTTCAGCTTCATCTTTTATTGTACGTAGACTTTGTCTCACATTGGTTTTTTTAGGTAAATCAAAATGGTCGAGGCTAACTTCATTACTATCATTTAATAATGAAACCCGCTTAACTTGATTAATAAGCTCACGTACATTACCAGGCCAGTTATATCGCAATAATAACTGTTTAGCATCTTCGCTATAATGCATTGCTAGCGTGTTATATTCTTTCGCAAATTGTTGTAAATAATATTCAGCTAATAATATAATATCTGCACCACGTTCTCTTAATGTAGGAACGACAACATGAAATACGTTCAAGCGATAATAAAGCTCTTTATTAAAAATTTCATTTTTTACTGCCAGTTCTAAATCAATACTTGATGATGTAATAATACGAACATCAAATAAATCATGTTCATTTAATTTTTCATTTTCTGGTTGCTGCAAATAATTGAGTAACTTTAGCTGTAACGACTTAGAAAGCTCTTCTACACCATTCAGTAATACCGTTCCATTTTTAATAATATTACCCGAGCTGGCACACTGGGTCGGGTCTAAAAAAGAGATACGTTCATCACCTTCAACCAATGCAGAACAATTAATGACGGTTATATCATCATTACGCCGTTTACTCAGATTATGGATAGTCTTAGCAATCAGCTCTTTACCTACACCTTGCTCACCAGTCAGCAATACATTAACATCAGTAATCGCCACTCTTTTTACCATATCTCTGAGATGCTTAATCGATTTAGATTCGCCATACAATCCAATTTCGCATTGCTGACTAACATCACTCAACGAAGTGGATTCAATTTCTAACATCCCTAATTGATGGCCCGCTGTATCTAATAATTGACTTGATGGTATTGGCGTAGAAAAAAAATCAACACAGAAGTTATTAATAAATTGACAGATAGAGTCAATCTTTAATTGCTCTTTTTTTATTATCGCGATCCATTTAACCTGCTTGGTTTTATTTGCGCGTTGCGAAATACTATTTAGACTGAAATCATTATTACTTAAATCTACGATACAAACACATGGGCTATATTCTTCTAATATTGCATCCGCAGTTCGCAAATCATAACAGCAATGTGTTTTCCAACCCGCTTGTTCTAACAATGCAATCCACGGTTCATAAGTGCACCCCATGGCAACCAAGCGTCCATTATTCTTTTTTTTATCATTTACAGCTACCATTAGAGCCACCCTTTAAGAAAATAGCTATTCTAGATGTGTATTAAAAAATATAGGTAACAACAATGTATTTTGCATTGTATCAACGATAAGAATAGTAATAAAAATATACCAATAAAAAACCATCAATAATATAAACACTTATATTATTGTTATCTTTCATGGGATTAAATATCTGTAAACGAAAATTAATCATATAATTAATTTATCTTTAAAAAAAAACACAAAAGAAAACATTGAATTTAATTGCTTTTTTTATACATCAAAATATACATTAAAATACGATAATATAGACACTGACTGAATAAATTAAGCAATAATTATAAAGAAAAAAGCCATGATAATACGAGACGTTACCCTACTTTTGTTTTATCCTTGCTGACATAATAATGTGTAATAAATAGGACGACAGTATGTCTACTCCATTAGATGCTGCAATGATTGAAACAATTCAGAGTTTTGATGCTGAGAAACGTTACAAACACTTAGTAAAAGAAGTGGTTGCCAACCGTGAAATTTGGATTCTTACCGATGAACATGGTTGCGTTATGCTCAACACAGACGATGAAGATTGCGTACCTGTATGGCCAAATAAAGAATTTGCAGAAGCATGGGCAACGGGCGAATGGGAAACATGTAAAGCAGAAGCTATTTCATTAAATAAATGGCATAGCCGCTGGACCCATGGTTTAGAAGATGACGAACTTGCATTAGTTGTCTTCCCAATTCCCGAACAAGAAGGTCTTGTTATCTACCCAGATGAACTTGATTATGAATTAAAAACATTAGCCAATAAACGTCGCTAATTAAATCAATGCTTCTTCAATAGGCTAGCGTAAAGCTAGCCTTATTTTTAACGCTTCCCATATAATAGGGTCTATTTTGAATACAGTGCTCGAACACATTAAACAAACACCCAATAAGATTGATTTTAACGACATTATTACAGCTATTTGTCACTATTATCACTATCAACCTACACGTTTTACTAATGGTAATGTAGATAATATGATCATCAATCAAGCAGGGACTAATGAAGGATCATGTAAAATATTTGCGTTTGCACAATTACATCAACTGTCTAAAGATGAAACCCTAGCCTGTTTTGGTGCCTTTTATCGCCATGATGTACTTGAGCATCCACAAGAAAATAATCATCAAAATATTCGTCAATTCATGCTATCAGGTTGGAATGGAATCACTTTTGATCGTTCTCCATTAACACTTAAAACAACAATATAAAAGCCATTAAGTTAGGTCTCACCGAGTGGCTTTATATAAATATGGGGTAACTACAGAGGTTTCTTACAATGACTACACGCTTGTGGTGGCTTCATAAAAAAAGGAGAACGGCTCGCCTGACCACAACTATCACAAAACTTTGTGGATCGAATAGTAAGCAATGTCACAGGTACTAATAAAATCAATATCGAAATCATCCATACTACTGGTGGTTGCATAAAGATAATAAAGCCACCAATCACAACATTACTAAACACAGTATAAATTGGCCATAAACGACGTTTTTTAGCCACATCATTACCACGTTGGAATAACATTACACTCCCCACAGTTAAACCTAACCAAATCACAACGAAACCAATTAATAGATTTTCCTGCATTTTTTTTCCTTAAAATAGTATTTTCTAAGTACAATATTTATTGGTTAAAGATCATACAATTACTGAGTTAAATCAATCATATCAATCTCTGATCATGACGTCGAATATTGATAGCATTCTCGTTACTATGCCGCATTTTTCTCTCCTTTGGTAACAACATTTAAGACAAAAACAACATGTGACAAATAAGTTACAATTATGATGCTAAATATTGTTGCTTATATTAAAAAAAGTATTATATTTAGCGCCAGAACAGGATGTTCATTGAAAATACCGATTTAGCTACCATTTGCTAAAGACGGATTAAGGAGTAAAAATGGTTACGGCTTTATATTCGCAAATACCGATGCATCATGTACGATCTACCCTAAATAGCTATACGGCAACAACGCGTTTGAACATTATTAATGATTGGCGCTATGATAACCTCCAGCAGCCTTACCACCAATTTGAAACATTATATAAACACGCAAAATTCGCGCAAATAGAGCTTAATCAACTAATCAAAAAAGCGGCATTACGTACTGATTGTCACGCAATTCTTCCCACCCACAAATCACGAATCCGCGCCCAACAAAAGATCATGACAGAACTCAATGGTAACGCTAATGCCTTAACTGATCTCGCTCGTGGCTCAATAATTGCTTCTAATATTGATGATTTAATTTCAGCCTATGATTACTTAATACAATATACCGATGTTCGCGGGGTTAAAAATCGCTTTAATCGACCAACAGCTTCTGGCTACCGTGATATAAAACTATTAATACGCTTACCAAATAGCCATTTTATTGTTGAGATACAATTGCATCTTAAAAAAATCGCTTCGATAAAAAATGGGGCTGAACATTCAATTTATGAGCAAATTCAAAAAATCGAACGTCAAGCAGTGATTGAATCACGATTACTGCATGAGCTAGAACAAAGGAAAATTCAAAAATTACGCCAACACTCACAACATCTTTATCATCGAGTATGGCAACATTATATGGGTAATAACCGTTTGGCGAGTTAACCATCAACGTGGCAGTTGTGTGTGGTTATGAATAGTGTAAATGTACTGTAATAAATAATTCAAAAATATGAATATCAGCACAGTATTCAAGTTCCATTCAAGGTAAAGTTATTAACATGTAAACAGATAATACATTACAGCCAACATACGTCTTTTTAGTTATACCCGTTTTAGTATGTTTCGATATTGCATTGCAGTATTCTCAGGAGTTGTTTAATGAACATAAAATCTGTTTTACGTACAAGTTTTGTTCTTTTTTGCATGCTCAGCCGCTCTGTTGTGGCTGCGCCAGCTATTACTCCCGCTTTTAATACCCATGACCAATCACAAACACGCCAGACCCAAGCTAGTCGTAAAGCATTTCAACGTGATTTGAGTGGCTTATACAGTATTCAATCATGGAAAGATGATAATTTACGTCAACCATTTAACCATTTTGATGCTCTTTATTTAGCCGCGACTAGCGCACAAATCGAATTACAGACATTACTTCAAACTGTCAGCCTTGCATCAGCGACAAATATCATCATTCCTGATATTAAATCCGCACAGCGTTCACAACAAAAAATCACCACTGAATTACAAGGTGAGACAAACAAAATCACCGATATTGCACGCGGTTCTATTGTTGCTAAAAACATTCCAGCATTAGTTCAGGCTTATGAATTACTAGCAAAAGAAGCAACAATCGTAAGTGTAAAAAATCGTTTTAAAAACCCAACCCCATCAGGGTACCGTGATTTAAATGTGTTAGTTCGCTTACCCCATAGTCAAATCATTACGGAAGTTCAGCTACACTTAGACGAAATATCAACCATTAAAAATGGTCCAGAACATGACCTCTATGAAAAAATTCAACATATCGAGCGTTTAGCGCAGCAACAGCTGCGTCCATTATCTGAATTTGAAACAGCACAAATTCAGAAGTTACGTCAGCAATCTCACCAGCTTTACCAAACGGCATGGTTAGGTTACCTACAACCTCAAGCGGCATAACATGTAAATTGAAATAATAAAGCCCGAGCTCCCAATCGTTATCACGAAAAAGCTAACGGGCTTTGCTATGCCTCTCCATAATTCCATTTACCGATAAAAACACCTCCAGTATTCAAACTGACTCCCCTTACAGACAAGATTGTATTTTTTATAAAATATCATTTAAAAACATAATGTTATTTATTTGTATAGCAACATAACAAATTATGTGGATTGATTAGCATTATTCCGATATTAATAAAAGTGTTTATTTGAGCAATATCATAATTACATTTATTTGCTTTTAATTGGCGTGTTTTTTTATCGTGTAAACGTTTTCAATCCCATAAAATCTAGCACCATATTAATAGAAGATATTCCGATATAGAGATGGATTATGGTTACAATTTTTAGCCTCGTTATTATATTCCTTGTAGGCTTACTGATTTACAAGAAGTACAACCCACAAACAACATTACTGCTTGGCGGTATTATAATGATGGCGGCGGCTATTATTTTTAATACTGGTACACCGCTTCCAGAAAACATATCAAGTGGTAATCAGTGGCTTGATATCTTTACCTTTCTAAAAAATACCACGGCAAAAACAGTGGGTACGCTCGGTCTTATCATCATGGCTGTTGGCGGTTTTGCTAAGTATATGGATCATATTGGTGCCTCACGAGCGTTGGTCAATATTGCGATAAAACCATTAGGCTATTTTAAAGCACCTTATCTAGTTATGGCGCTAGGTTATATCATGGGCCAAATACTGAATATCTTTATTCCAAGTGCATCAGGGCTTGGGCTATTATTGATGGTAACGCTTTACCCTATATTAGTACGTCTTGGGGTCAGTAAAATGTCAGGGGTTGCCGTTATTGCAACCGCAGCTTGTTTAGATTTAGGTCC
>SAMEA5043655__coassemble_131_pt1 | contig 16950 bp, 15 predicted proteins | sample SAMEA5043655__metabat2_low_PE_001 | metagenome-assembled genome bin SAMEA5043655 (sample SAMEA5043655) | Gadus morhua
GAGGTTGCGAGGTTGCGAGGTTGCGAGGTTGCGAGGTTGCGAGGTTGCGAGGTTGCGAGGTGAATTTTAAGCACTTATCAATGATGATGTAAATCCCCCAAAACAAAAAGCCCGTCTATTGCTAGACGGGCTTTTTTTATATTTTAGTCAGTAAAGATATTAAGCTTTTGCTTTTACTTTTTTATCTTTTGCAGCAACTTGTACTGGCTCTGATTTCTTGATTACTGTTGTACCCTCAAACGTTATGCCGTCAACGTATGCTATACCGTAGTAAGAAGCAATTAATACTTCTTTAAGCTCTTTAATCAATGGGTAACGTGGGTTAGCACCAGTACATTGGTCATCGAACGCATCTTCAGCAATTGCATCAACTTTAGCCATAAACGCAGCTTCATCAACACCAGCAGCTTGAATTGACAGTGGAATATCCAATGCAAGTTTAAGCTCTTCTAACCAACCAAGTAACGCATTAACTTTCGTTTCAGTATTGCCTTCACGGAAACCTAAATGCTCTGCAACTTCAGCGTAACGAGCACGTGCTTTAGGACGGTCGTACTGAGAGAACGCAGCTTGTTTCGTTGGGTTGTTAGTCGCATTAAAACGAACAGTATTCGAGATTAATAACGCATTCGCAAGACCGTGTGGGATATGGAATTCAGCGCCTAATTTATGCGCCATTGAGTGACACACACCTAGGAAAGACTGTGCAAAAGCCATACCAGCGATTGTTGCTGCATTGTGAACTTTCTCACGTGCAATTGGATCTTTTTTACCGTTCACATAAGAGCTTGGCAAGTACTCTTTAAGCATCTTAAGTGCTTGAAGAGCGTGACCGTCTGAGTACTCGTTAGCAAGAACAGAAACGTAAGCTTCTAATGCGTGAGTTACTGCATCATAACCACCGAATGCACATAAAGACTTAGGCATATCCATTACAAGGTTAGCATCGACAACCGCCATGTTTGGCGTTAGTTCGTAATCTGCTAATGGGTATTTTTGACCTGTCTTTTCATCAGTTACAACAGCAAATGGTGTAACTTCAGAACCAGTACCAGAAGTCGTTGTGATACATACTAATTCAGCTTTTTGACCCATTTTAGGGAATTTATAAATACGTTTACGGATATCCATAAAGCGCATTGATAGATCTTCAAAATCAGTTTCTGGATGCTCGTACATCACCCACATAACTTTCGCAGCATCCATTGGTGAACCACCACCAACAGCTAAGATAACATCAGGTTGGTAACTTGCACATGCTTCAGCACCGGCTTTAACTACTGCTAATGTTGGATCTGCTTCTACTTCATGGAATACTTCAACTTCCATGCCTTTCTCTTTCAAGATTGAACGTAGGTCATCGATGTAACCGTTGTTGAACAAGAAACGGTCAGTTACGATTAGTGCACGTTTTTTACCTTCAAGATCAGTCATTGCGATTGGTAAACAGCCGCGACGGAAGTAGATAGATTTTGGTAGTTTATGCCACAACATATTTTCTGCTCGCTTAGCTACAATTTTCTTGTTGATAAGGTGCTTAGGACCTACGTTTTCAGAGATAGCATTACCACCCCAAGAACCACAACCTAAAGTTAGTGAAGGCGCTAATTCAAAGTTGTAAAGGTCACCGATACCACCTTGAGATGCAGGTGTATTCACAAGAATACGAGCAGTTTTCATTTTGTCACCGAAGTACGTAATACGATCTTCGTTATTATCTTGGTCAGTGTAAAGTACTGATGTATGACCAACACCACCTATGTCTAATACGATACCAGCTTGACGCACAGCATCTTCAAAATCTTTCGCTTTAAATAGACCTAGCGTTGGAGATAGTTTTTCATGAGCGAATTCATCATCCCATGAAGCTTCTAGACCTTCACCGATAAGAATTTTAGTTGATTTAGGTACTTTAACATTTGCTAGCTCAGCGATTTTGTATGCTGGTTGGCCAACGATGTTAGCGTTAAGTGCGCCATTGATAAGTAGTATTTTACGTACTTTATCTGCATCTTCTTTACTTAGAACAGCCGCACCGTATTTAGCGAAACGAGCTTTAACTTCATCGTAAATTGATTCAACAACGATTGCAGCTTGCTCAGAAGCACAGATAACACCGTTATCGAATGTTTTAGACATTAAGATAGAAGAAACAGCACGTTTGATATCTGCAGTCTCATCGATAACAACAGGCGTATTACCAGCACCAACACCAATTGCAGGTTTACCTGAAGAGTAAGCTGCTTTAACCATGCCTGGACCACCAGTAGCAAGGATCATGTTGACGTGTTCATGTTTCATTAGTGCATTTGATAATTCAACAGATGGTTGGTCAATCCAACCAATGATATCTTTTGGTGCACCCGCTTTAACTGCTGCTTCTAATACAACTTTAGCTGCGTAGTTAGTTGCATTTTTAGCACGTGGGTGTGGCGAGAAGATACAACCATTACGTGTTTTAAGACAGATTAGCGATTTAAAGATTGCTGTTGAAGTAGGGTTTGTCGTTGGAACGATTGCACAAACAATACCTAAAGGTTCAGCGATAGTGATCGTGCCACCTTCATCGTTACGATCGATGATGCCACACGTCAATTCATCTTTGTATTTATTGTAAATGAACTCAGAAGCAAAATGGTTTTTAATCACTTTGTCTTCCATGATACCCATGCCAGACTCTTCTGCTGCCATTTTAGCAAGCTCGATACGAGCAGTTGAAGCAGCTAGAGACGCGGCACGAAATATCTTATCAACTTGTTCTTGTGAAAAACTTGCAAATTCTTTTTGAGCCACTTTAACTCGTGCTACTAAAGCATCAAGTTCAGCTAAATTAGTTACAGGCATATTGTTTCTCCAAAAATAAAAACTCTAAAATTCATCAAAAATTATTTAGTAAACATATTCTGGCATTCTTTCACATTAGATCGTTAAAACGCATTAACATTTATTGCCCTACATACACTTAGTAAATCACTTTCAAAATTGATTATAATTTTTCACATTACAAAAGAAATTGATTTAGATCACCACACCATCAAAATGTCGAAATAATCACTAAATAACAAAAAACAGCGTGTATTTCATACTTTTACATGCGATTTTATGAACCTCGCAGTTGATTTATCTAATATGTACCAAAACCATTTATTTCACAAGCCGAAATATTACGTAATAAAAATACATTTACTAGCCCCTATCACATCCAGTTGTGACAGAAATCACGATTTATTAGCTTAACTGCTCAATATTTGTTGCATATTAGCCTAGCACATCTTTTCCCCTCTAATACTAATCCACAAAAATTCACTTTACATAATCAATCTAAGATAAATATTATCTACGTCCTAAATAGCGTAAATCAGCTTTTATTGGTAGCTGAAACAATGCGCTTAGATTAATATATTGTTATATCGATGTTTTTACATATACACCTTCTATAGATCACTAATTTAAGTAATACATATTAAGGTTAATTGTTCTCTTAACGATTCAATTTTTATTACCAAGATAAATATTTAAATGGCTATTTTTCTTTCTCACCACACCATTAGAAATTAAGGTCACTTAACAGGAATAACTATGCAGGCTTTTGATATAGCTATATTTTTACATTTTTTCGTTGGCCTTATTGCGACTGTTAACCCTGTTGGCATAATGCCCGTTTTCGTCTCTCTTACTGGATCAATGAGTCCTGAAGAACGCAATAAGACCGCATTAACGACCAATGTTGCCATTGCTATTATTTTGATTGTCGCATTAATAGCTGGGCAACATTTGCTGGATCTCTTTAGTATCTCTATTGATTCGTTTCGAGTTGCAGGCGGTTTACTTCTGTTGAGTATCGCGTTTTCAATGATGAGCGGTAAAATAGGTGAGGTAAAACAAAATAAAGAAGAGAAATCTGAATCCGTTAGTCGAGAGCAAGTCGGTGTAGTGCCATTAGCGATGCCATTAATGGCGGGACCTGGTGCGATTAGTTCAACCATTGTCTATGGTTCTCGCTATCCCGGTGTTACTTCTACAATAGGTATTATAATCACAATTACTGTGTTTGCTTTTTGCTGTTGGCTATTATTTCGTTCTGCACCTTATATAGTACGTTTTTTAGGCCAAACAGGGATTAACGTAATCACTCGTATTATGGGTTTGATTCTAGCAGCACTTGGGATTGAGTTTATAATTAACGGTCTGCGAGTAATGTTACCTGGATTGGGCTAACATCATTATTAATCCCTATAACAAACCTAAGCCTCAATGTTAACGTGGGGCTTTTTTAGCACTCAATAAATCCTTAAGTCATTGCGGGGTTTTGATATACTGGGATTTATTCAAGCCAATTAATGGCACTGCGCAACGATTAATATATTACGTTGCGTTTTACTTGTTAATAAACACTATTAAATTATGACAAAACTAGCACTAACTCCAAGACAACGTCTATATCAAGTTATTTTCGGTACATCTACTCGCTTCGGACAATGGTTTGATATTGCCTTAATTATTGCCATTATCAGCTCTGAAATCATTTTGATTATTTCATCAGTTGCCAGTATCGAATCACAATATTCACACTTACTTATTGGTGCTGAATGGACGTTTACAATCCTCTTTACCATCGAATATATTTTGCGTTTATATTGTTCCCCTCGCCCAATGGCTTATGCGCGTAGCTTCTATGGCGTTATCGATTTAATGGCGATTTTACCTGCTTATATCGCGTTTTTAATCCCAGGTTCAAATTATTTATTAATCATTCGTCTTATTCGCGTACTGCGTATTTTCCGTGTTCTAAAACTGGCAAGATTTCTTAAAGATTCCAATATATTATTACGTTCACTTCGTCATGCTCAACGTAAAATAGTGGTCTTTTTTAGTTCAGTATTAATCCTTGTAACGGTGTTTGGCTCGTTGATGTTTATTATTGAAGGTCCTGCAAATGGTTTTACCAGTATTCCTAAAAGTATTTACTGGGCAATCGTCACTATTACCACTGTTGGTTATGGCGATATTGTGCCACATACAGTCATGGGCAAGGCATTAGCCTCATTAACCATGCTATTAGGTTATTCTATTCTTGCCGTACCAACAGGTATTATTACTGCAGAATTAAATCAAGAAATGAAAACGCATCGCGGCCTGATTCGGTGTCCGAATTGTGCCACCAGCGGCCATGAAATGGATGCAGATTACTGTAAGAAATGCGGAACACAACTGCCAGAGACGTTATAGCAGTATAAAAAAAGCCCGTATCTAGCAATAGAACGGGCTGCACATATAAATGACTATTTAGTGCTTTTTAGACGACGATTGTTGTTGTAAAAAATGCACCGCTTTATCCGGAAAATCAGTAAAGACACCATCGACATCCGCTTGATTATAAAACACCTCTAACATGCCATTGTAATCTTTAACATAGGCAGGAATACGATCTTTATCAGCACGGAATGTATAAGGGTGCACCACCATCCCGTTCGCGTGGGCATTTTTAACCATATCGGTTAATTCAATATGGCCTAATGTTGAACTGTCTTTCACTATCATCGGTTTCCACGGACCAATACCATCAGCATATTGCGATAAAGTTTTCATACCACCAGGTTTAAACATCCAATCATAACTATATGCATGTGCCTTCCCTGATTTATCGTACACCATGGTTTCGTTCCAACCGGTTTCAGCCATCAATTGTACTAAATTGAGATCCATTCCCATCGCTGGCATTAATTGATCATTAATACGCTTCAACTCATTAAAATCAAAGGTTTGTAAATAAATATTACTGTTTTTATCCGTATAGCCATATTGCTTTAATACGGTTAATACTGCTTTACTGATGTCTTTACCTTCATGGCGATGAAACCACGGCGCTTTAATTTCTGGATATAAGCCAATATCATAACCAAGTGTTTTATTTAGTCCTTGGATCATTTCGATTTCTTCTTCGAACGTTGGCACAGTAAAATGAGACTTCCAAATAGGGAAACGTTCAGAGAAACCTTGGACTTGCTTACCCTCTTTAATATTAAAACCTTCCGTCACACTCAATTGCTTAATTTCAGCGAGTGTAAAATCAATCGCATAATAGCGACCATCTTTACGGGCGCGATCAGGAAATAACGTTGCAACATTGGTTACTCGATCTAGATAATGATCATGTAACACCACCAGTTTATCGTCTTTCGTCATTACCACATCTTGTTCGATATAGTCAGGCTTCATACCATAAGCAAGTGCTTTGGCTGGCAAGGTATGCTCAGGTAAATAGCCAGAAGCACCACGGTGGGCAATCACAATTTTATCCGTATTTGGCTGAGCCACTGCACCCATTGAAAAAACAACACAACCGATCACCGTCGCTAAAATCACTTTTTTCATTATCATTCCTTCAATCACTTCTGGTCAGTATCGAACATAATTTATTTCATTCGAAACATATGATACGGATAATTAATGACAATATTGCGATCAAATGCGTATATAACAATATTAACAGGTTGCGCAACGACATTTATTCTCGAATAGTGACTCTCATTCCAAAGTGGAATACAGTCATTAAATATTCAACGAATAGACTCATTGGCTTCATAATATGAAGTGTCGTTATTGAAGTGGCATAATTAAATGAAACCAATCGTAATAGGTAAAATAGACATGAAGGTTTGAGGGTTTGAGGGTTTGAGGGTTTGAGGGTTTGAGGGTTTGAGGGTTTGAGGGTTTGAGGATATATAAAGATAAAAAAACCGAGGCATATAAACCTCGGTTTTATTCAATAGATTCAACAATAAGCTAAATTATTTACGACGCCAAGTTGTACCTTGAGCACCGTCTTCTAGAATAATGTTCATCGCCAGTAATTTATCACGAGCATCATCCGCTGCAGCCCAATCTTTCGCTGCACGTGCATCCAAACGCTGCTGGATTAACGCTTCAATTTCAGCAACGTCATCATCTTCACCAATACCGCCTTGTAAGAAGGCTTCAGGATCTTGTGATAACAAACCTAAAATATCAGCCAGTTCACGCATACGTGCGCCTAATACAGATGCTGCGGCTACATCGTCAGTCTTCAGACGGTTAATTTCACGAGCCATATCAAACAACGCTGAATATGCTTCAGGTGTATTGAAGTCATCATCCATTGCTTCTTTAAAACGAGCCACAAACTCTTCACCACCAGCCGCTTCTACTGATGTATCTAAGCCACGTAGTGAAGTGTATAAACGCTCAAGCGCTGAACGAGCTTGCTTTAGATTATCTTCGCTATAGTTAAGCTGGCTACGGTAATGACCAGACATTAAGAAGTAACGTACTGTCTCAGGATCGTAATGCTTTAATACATCACGAATAGTGAAGAAGTTACCTAATGACTTAGACATCTTTTCACGATCAACCATTACCATGCCACTGTGCATCCATGTATTCACATATTGACCATCGTGAGCACAGCATGATTGCGCAATTTCATTTTCGTGATGAGGGAATTGTAAATCTGAACCGCCACCATGAATATCAAAGTGATCGCCCAGAATAGACGAGTTCATCGCTGAACACTCAATGTGCCAACCAGGACGACCTGGGCCCCATGGTGATTCCCATGTAGGCTCACCCGGCTTAGACATTTTCCATAGTACGAAATCGAGTGGACTACGTTTTGCCATATCAATATCAACCCGCGCACCCGCTTGAAGTTGATCGAGATCTTGCTTAGAAAGACGACCATAATCGTCATACTTACTCACTTCAAACATTACATCGCCATTTGATGCAACATAAGCAAAACCACGCTCAATTAAACGCTCACAAAGTGCAATAATCTCAGCAATAAATTGTGTTGCGCGTGGCTCAACATCTGGACGCTTCATACCTAAGGCATCAAAGTCAGTGTGCATTTCGCCAATTAAACGCTCAGTTAATGATTCACAGCTTTCGCCATTTTCAGCCGCACGTTTAATGATTTTATCGTCGATATCAGTAATATTACGAACAAAAGTAAGATCGTAGCCTGAGTAACGCAAATAACGCGACACCACATCAAAAGAGACGAATGTACGACCATGCCCAATGTGACATAAATCGTAGATCGTAACGCCACAGACGTACATACCGACTTTGCCAGGATGGATGGGTGTAAATACTTCTTTTTGTCGTGTGAGCGAATTATAGATCTTTAACATGTCTCAGCATTACTCATTAATTTCAAATTTGTCGGTAATTACACCTTTTATAGCATTTGATCGCAAGGAAAATTCAAGGATGGATGCTATTTTAGCAATTAGTGCAGATTAAGCGGGTAATGTTTGTCTGACACGGCTAAGGTAAGTTAATATTCAGGCTTAAAGAAAATACTCCATTTAAGGAAAAAATCATGATTACCCTTCACACAAATTTTGGTGATATCAAAATTAACCTTTTCGAAGACAAAGCACCGGTAACTTGTGCTAACTTCTTACAGTACTGCCGTGACGGTTTCTATAACGGTACTATTTTCCACCGTGTTATTGATGGTTTCATGGTTCAAGGCGGCGGCATGCTTCCTGGTATGGAAGAAAAAGAAACACGCGCAACAATCAATAATGAAGCAAACAATGGCCTAAGCAACAAAACAGGCACATTAGCAATGGCGCGTACCAACGCACCGCATTCTGCTAGCTCACAGTTCTTCATTAACGTAAAAGATAACAACTTCCTAGACTTCACTGGCGAGAACATGAGTGGCTGGGGCTACTGTGTGTTTGCTGCTGTTGTTGAAGGCATGGACGTAGTTGAGAAAATCAAAGCAGTTAAAACAGGCCGTAACGGTTACCACGATGACGTGCCAGTTGAAGACGTTATTATCGAAAACGTAACAATCGAAGAGTAATTCTTCGCAAAGGGCGGTTAGTTACCGCCCTTTATTAATCAATTATGACGACATTATTTATTGCAGATTTGCACTTAAGTGCTGAACGACCTGACATTACCGCTTGTTTCTTACGCTTTATGGCCGAGGAAACCCACCATATCGATGCCCTGTATGTATTAGGGGATTTATTCGAAATGTGGATTGGCGATGATGAAGACTCTCCTTTTCTACAGCAAGTTAAACAAGCCTTCAAAACGCTGACAGACACTGGCACACCTTGCTATTTTATTCATGGCAACCGTGACTTTTTAATTGGTAAACGATTTAGCCGTGAAACGGGAATAATATTATTACCCGAGCATACTGTGGTTGATCTTTACGGTACCCCAACGTTAATTTTACATGGCGATACACTGTGTATTAGCGATCCCGCCTACCAACGCTACCGAAAAAAAGTCCATAACCCTATTATTCAGTGGCTCTTTGCGCGATTACCATTATCGTACCGCATAAAAGTCGGTGATAAGATCCGTTCCAATAGTGGTAAAAATAATAAAACCAAAAGCCAATCGATTATGGATGTTACTCAAGAAGAAGTAGTACGGGTAATGCGTGAGGCAAATGTTACCCAAATGATTCACGGCCATACGCACCGACCGGATATTCATGATCTTGATATCGATGGCATACCAGCGCAGCGTATCGTTCTTGGTGATTGGTATGATCATGGTTCAGTACTGGTGTATAACGTCGAAGGTTACCAACTAGAGACTCGTAATTTCAATACCCCAAGCTCAGATTAATCATTTCTACCCAAAATACAAAAACAAAAAAAGGTACGATATACGTACCTTTTTTATGGATTAATCATACATTATGATCATTAATCTTATTGTAATTTCATTGCTGTACTCGGCATGATTTTTCTATCCGCAGCCCATGACCGATACATAGTCACTGAAGTATAAAACACCACCGCGCACACTAACCACGCAAGTACATGCATATCTAATGATTTCACGAAATAAGCAGCAATCATCACCATAATAGGTCCGATTAGCGCGACAGTTACTGTTGCGCGGCTATTAAAACGATTATGACGCATAAAACTCGCCGATGAAAAGAAACTTAAGAACGCACACGAACACATCATGACAGGAAAAGCCGCTAATGGATTCATGCCTAATAAGTAAATCATCACCATACAAGGCGCATATAAGCCTATTCCTACGGTCATTAAAGCACCAAAAATAAAGTTACCGACAATACCAATAACCAATTTCCAACCACTTAAACCAAGACTACTGCCACCAAGTGGAAACAACTTTAATTGACCAGCAAGCATTAAACCCGCCACAATTAATAGAGCGACACTCATTACAATACGAATATGTTGTCGATCCCAACTTGAGACTAAACGCGCCCCAATGGTTGCCCCAACACAAGCGGCAACGACTAGACTCAGTAATGTTACCGAATCAACCGAAACCGCCGTCATAAATATAAATGCCTGAAAAACAGTAGGCATTACTGACTGACAATTAAGGGTTCCGGGTAACTGTTGATCATCAATCAACTTAAACTGTTTATAGCCTGCCGTCATAATGGCAAAACTGCCAATCCCTAATGTGTCACAAAAGTGGGCAAAACCACCGACAATAGCAACAGGGATAATACGTGTATCAGCTTCCTGCTTACGGTTTTTTCGCCATGCTATAAACAACATAAAGCAAAAAATACCGCCACCAACAAGCAATCCCGCTTGTATCAAGGTAAATATGGACATAACAACTATTAAACACAAAGAGGGTTATTCGAGGAGCACAAAAGGTGCATTGTCATTGGGGGTTATTCCAATTGAGGATATTATGTACTTATACGCAATGACTTACCATTATTTTAATCACCCCATCAATATATTGCAGCAAATATAAACACTGATTGCCAATGAAGTCGGTGAAAACGTAAACTAGGGCTAACTTCTTTACTAAAATCGGCTAAAAACATGTCAAAACATCATGATGAATGTCCTTGTGGCAGTCATAAACCTCTGACTGAATGCTGTAAACCTATTCATGCCAATCACGCATTAGCAACTCACCCAGAACAACTCATGCGCGCGCGTTACAGCGCCCATGTCTTAGGCTTAGTTGATTTCGTGGTACAAACTTATCACTCAAGTTGCGAAGCTGAGCAACACCGCACCGCCATTGCAGAATCTATCGCACTAAAATGGCTCGGCCTTGAGGTTATAAGCAGTGAAATAGCCGCTGACGGACAAGGTTATGTCGAGTTTAAAGCTGGCTATAAAGAAGCAGGTGAAGAATATCTCTTGCAAGAACGTTCTCGGTTTGTACAAGAGTCAATAAACGGTGAACTATGCTGGTTTTATATTGATGGTAAATACCCACAACCGCCCTCCAATGAACAACCAATATCACCTGCGCCTATCACTAGCATTAAAAGCGTAGGTCGTAATGATCCTTGCCCCTGTGGTAGCGGTAAAAAACACAAAAAATGTTGTGGCTAGACAAAATAAATCCCACTTTATCAATAATAAATACCCACGATAATCAATGAATGGGGATCATCTGGTTCCCATTAACCTGCCTATATTGTTACAACATTGATAATTTCATCTAAAAGCACTCACTTATTATCACAGTGTAAAAACTAACGTACTAAATACAAATCAAAGAACTTATTATACTTCATGAGGTTAATTTGTTTCCACCTTCATTTCATCCCCTTAAAGTATTAACACAAACAATTAACAATAATTTTAACTTTTTGCTAAAATTATTGTTGCAAAAAACAACCAGCTTCGTTAGTGTGAATAACAACAACGAATAGCGTTCAACCTTATTGAGTAAATATTTATGCGTATCCAAATGATTCTATCTCAACATCATCATCATCCTGACTAGTCTTTCGGGAGGATACGCCTCACCCTGGAAGACGCATTTTTTCTTCCAGTGGTCATAACGGAATATCTCATTCAGACCCTCGGAAGAAACTTCTTTCGAGGGTTTTTTTATACCTAATTTTTAATTCAAATTTTGATTATATGAATGAATTTAGACAAGGAATATAACTATGCAAACACAACGACTACGCATTGCAATTCAGAAAAAAGGCCGTCTTAGCAAAGAGTGCCAAGATCTACTTAAACGCTGTGGGGTTAAATTCAATATGGTCGGTGAACGTTTAGTGGTTCACGCTGAAAATATGCCGATTGACCTATTATTAGTCCGTGATGATGATATTCCCGGCTTGATCATGGATGGCGTAGTGGATTTGGGCGTCATTGGTGAAAATGAACTTGAAGAAGTTGGCCTTGAGCGTGCGGCTCGCAACGAAGCCTGTGATTACATCAAACTCCGTCGCCTTGATTTTGGTGGTTGTCGTCTATCCATTGCGATTGATAAAGACGCTGATTACAACGGTCCCCAAGATCTTAATGGTAAACGTATTGCGACCACTTATCCGCAATTAGTTAAGCGCTACATGGATGATATCGGGGTTAAATTTACCACCTGTATGCTGAACGGTTCAGTTGAAGTCGCGCCGCGTGCAGGCCTTGCTGATGCGATTTGTGATTTGGTTTCCACTGGTGCGACCCTAGAAGCTAATGGCTTAAAAGAAGCCGAAGTTATTTTGCGATCTAAAGCGGTACTGATTCAATCAACGACAGCTATCAGTAATGACAAACAAGCCTTAATTGATCGCCTGCTCACCCGTATGCAAGGTGTTATTCAAGCCAAAGAATCTAAATACATCATGCTACACGCGCCGACAGATCGCCTTGACCAAATTAAACAATTATTGCCTGGTGCGGAAGATCCAACCGTCTTACCGCTAGCGGGTGATAAAAGCCGCGTTGCGATCCACCTTGTAAGCTCTGAGAATCTGTTTTGGGAAACCATGGAACAACTTAAAGAGTTAGGTGCCAGCTCTATTCTGGTACTGCCAATTGAAAAAATGATGGAGTAAGGCATGAAGACGGTAGTATGGCAATCTCTCACTAAAGATCAGCAACAGCAGCTGCTTGCTCGCCCAGCGGTTACTAATAGCGCAAAGATCACCGCCATTGTCAGTGATATTATTGAGCAAGTACGCCAGCAAGGCGATCATGCTCTGATGACACTTACTGAAAAATTTGATGGTCAGCGCCCAGCAACACTTAACGTATCAACGGCAGATGTAGATGCTGCTTGTGAGCGTTTAAGTGAGAATATGAAAGCCGCTTTAAAGCAAGCGCACCGTAATATTAGTACGTTTCATCTTGCTCAACAGCAACCAACGTTACGGGTTGAAACCCAAGCAGGTGTCGTTTGTGAACAAATCACCCGCCCTGTTAACTCTGTAGGATTATATATTCCCGGCGGTAGTGCGCCATTGCCCTCTACCGTACTAATGTTAGGCGTTCCAGCACAAATTGCTGGTTGTCGTCATATTGCTTTATGTTCACCGCCACCAATTGCCGATGAAATTTTATATGTCGCCAAACTGTGTGGGATTAATAATATTTACAATGTCGGTGGTTCCCAAGCGATTGCTGCCATGGCCTATGGCACTGAAACCATTACCCGTGTCGATAAGATTTTTGGCCCTGGTAATGCCTTTGTCACCGAAGCCAAACGCCAAGTCAGTAATGATTTTAGAGGCGCTGCGATTGATATGCCCGCAGGCCCATCTGAAGTGTTAGTGATTGCTGATGACAGCGCCGATCCTGAATTTATTGCCGCTGACTTATTAAGCCAAGCTGAACACGGACCTGATTCACAAGTACTATTGGTGACATCTAGCCAAGATATTGCTGACCGTACTGCTGCTGCAATTGAACGTCAATTAACCCAATTAACACGCGCTGATATTGCACAACAAGCCTTAGCATCAAGCTTATTAATTGTGACAGAAACATTGCTACAGTGTGTTGCTATCTCTAATCAATATGGTCCAGAGCACTTAATTGTCCAAACCTGTGAGCCAAGAGAATTAGTGTCACTCCTTGATAATGCAGGCTCTATTTTTTTAGGTCAATGGTCACCAGAATCCGTCGGTGATTATGCATCAGGCACTAATCACGTATTGCCGACATATGGTTATACCCGTACTTATTCCAGCCTCGGTTTAGCCGATTTCAGCAAACGAATGACAGTACAAGAATTATCCGCCGACGGTTTACTCGGTATTGCAAAAACAGTGACCACAATTGCAGAGGCAGAAGGTCTTGACGCCCACAAACACGCTGTCACTATTCGGGTTAATAAATTAATTGCACAACAAGAGAACACATTATGACCATCGCTCAACTAGCCCGTAAAACCGTACGTGAATTAACCCCTTATCAGTCAGCGCGTCGTTTAGGCGGTAAAGGTGATATTTGGCTCAATGCGAATGAATCACCGTTTGCCAATGAGTACACGCTTAATCTTGCGGGATTAAACCGTTACAGTGAGTGTCAACCACCAGAACTTATTAACGCTTATGCTGACTATGCAGGGGTTGAACCACAACAAGTCTTAACCTCACGTGGGGCGGATGAGGGCATTGAGCTTATTATAAAAGCCTTCTGTGAGCCTAAGTGCGATAGCATTCTCTATTGCCCACCCACTTATGGTATGTATGCCATCAGTGCAGAAACCAACGATGTTAACGCTAAAGTTGTGCCGTTAACGCCTGAATGGCAACTTGATCTTAACGCTATCGCCAATAACCTTGAAAGCGTGAAAGTTGTGTTTGCTTGTAGCCCTAATAATCCAACCGGTAATTTATTAGTCCGCAAAGATATTGTTGCCCTGCTAGAGATGACAACAGATAAAGCACTCGTGGTTATTGATGAGGCTTATATTGATTTTAGTCTCCAAGATAGCGTGAAAGATTTATTAGCAACATATCCACATTTGGTTATTTTGCGAACCTTATCTAAAGCATTTGCGCTGGCAGGACTACGCTGTGGTTTTACCTTAGCCAATAGCGATATTATTGAAATCCTACTCAAGGTTATTGCCCCTTACCCTGTACCTGTACCGGTAACAGAAATTGCCCTTCAAGCACTCTCAATTGCAGGTCGTGCGCGGACTAAATTTCAAGTTTTAGATCTGTGTGCGAATCGTGCTTATCTACAAGCGGGTTTAGGCATGTTAGCAGGCGTTACCGTATTTGATGGTTATGCCAACTACTTATTAGTCAAATTTACCGATGCCGATAAGCTATTCAACACGCTATGGGATAACGGCATTATTTTACGCCGCTCACCGGTTGAGAACTGCATTCGTATCAGTGTTGGTAACCGCGACGAATGTGAAAAAACCCTCGCGTTTATTCGCGGCCAATTACAACAATAATTAATAAGGACATTGATTGTGAGCAAAGAGAAAATTCTATTTATCGACCGTGATGGCACCTTAATTGTTGAGCCGCCGGTCGACTTTCAAGTTGATCGATTAGACAAACTACAATTTGAACCCAATGTTATTCCGGCATTACTTGCACTTCAAAATGCCGGTTATACCTTAGTGATGGTCACCAACCAAGACGGCCTCGGTACTAACAGTTACCCCCAAGCTGATTTTGATGCCCCTCATACGATGATGATGGATATTTTCAGCTCACAAGGGATTCACTTTAGTGACGTATTGATCTGCCCCCACTTTGACCACCAGCAATGCAGTTGCCGTAAGCCAAAGCTGGGGTTAGTCAAAGACTACTTACAACAAGGTCGAGTTGATTTTGCTACCTCAGCGGTGATTGGCGATCGTCAAACGGATCTTCAATTAGCTGAAAATATGGCGATCCGAGGCATTCAATATCACCCGCAAACCATGAACTGGCAACAGATCGTGACAGATCTCACTACCCAGCCACGGATCGCGGAAGTAGTACGCACCACCAAAGAAACCAACATTCGTGTCAAAGTGAATTTAGATCAAACTGGCGGCAATACTATCTCAACAGGGCTTGGTTTCTTTGATCATATGCTCGATCAAATTGCCACTCACGGTGGTTTCCAAATGACATTAACCGTCGATGGTGATTTACACATTGATGATCACCACAGCGTCGAAGATGCCGCACTTGCCTTGGGCGAAGCATTACGTCAAGCACTCGGCGATAAGCGCGGTATTGGTCGATTTGGGTTTAGCTTACCGATGGATGAATGTTTAGCCCAATGCGCGTTAGATTTATCAGGTCGTCCTTACCTTAAATTTGATGCAACATTTAGCCGCGATCGTGTCGGTGATCTTTCTACCGAAATGGTGCCACACTTCTTTCGTTCATTAACTGACACTCTAGCTTGTACGCTGCACTTATCGTCAACAGGTAATAACGATCACCACATTGTTGAGAGCTTATTTAAAGCCTTTGGACGTACTCTGCGCCAAGCGATCAAAGTGGAAGGTAATGAGCTTCCAAGCAGCAAAGGAGTGTTGTAATGACAGCACCAGTACCACCAACAGTAAACACTGAGCAACGTGTAGTCATTATTGATACCGGTTGCGCCAATGTATCATCGGTTAGATTTGCCATTGAACGCTTAGGCTATCAGGTACAAATAAGTAAAGACCCACAGGTAGTATTAGCGGCTGATAAGCTGTTTTTACCTGGCGTGGGTACTGCTAGCGAAGCAATGCACAATCTTGAACAACGTGATCTTATCGCACTGGTAAAACAAGTTACCAAACCACTGCTTGGGATTTGTTTAGGGATGCAGTTACTTGGCAAAGAGTCACAAGAACACGGTCAAAATGGCAACGACATTATTCCTTGTTTAGCGTTGTGTGATGCGTCAGTTGAGAAAATCCAAGCTGAGGGTTTACCACTGCCGCATATGGGGTGGAATACCATTACTCCAGAAGATAATCACCCGCTATTTAAAGATATTCCAGCGGGAAGCTATTTTTACTTCGTTCATAGCTATGCCATGCCAGTGTTTGATCATCGTAATAGCCAAGGTGGAGCAACCATTGCGACCACGGAATATGGTCAGCCGTTTACCGCAGCAGTACAAAATGGCAATTTTTATGGGGTTCAATTTCACCCAGAGCGTTCAAGTAAAGCTGGCGCACAATTGATAAAGAATTTCCTCGAACTATAACGATAAC
>SAMEA5043655__coassemble_133_pt1 | contig 16736 bp, 13 predicted proteins | sample SAMEA5043655__metabat2_low_PE_001 | metagenome-assembled genome bin SAMEA5043655 (sample SAMEA5043655) | Gadus morhua
TACTACTTTGAGGATGAAGTTGCAAAAACTGTTGATCAAATAGGTATGCGTGCCATCCTAGGTGAAACCATCATTCAATTCCCTGTTGCCAGTGCAAAAACACCTGAAGATGGTATTAAATATACGCTGAACTTTATTAAGCAATACAAAGATCATCCACGTATTACTCCGGCATTCGCACCACATGGTCCATACACTAACTCAACAGAAACACTGCAAACCATTGCTAAACTTTCACTAAAACATGATGTCCCCGTGATGATGCACCTTGCTGAATCTGATCGTGAGCGTGAAGTGATTGCAGAGCGTTCAGGCGGTCTGTCTCCGGTTAAATACATGGAATCTATCGGCGCATTAAATGCAAACTTCTTAGCCGCACACGTGATTGATGCCAACGATGAAGATATTGCGATTTTGAAAAAGCATGATGTAGGTATTGCCCATAATATGAGTGCTAACATCAAATCAGCAAAAGGCGTTGCGCCAGCATTAAAAATGTTTAATGACGGCTTACGTATTGGTTTAGGCACTGATGGTCCAATGTCAGGTAATACATTAAGCACCATTGATGAGTTTAACCAAGTTGCTAAAGTGCACAAACTGGTGAATAAAGATCGCGCGGCAATGCCTCCAATAAATGTAATTGAAATGGCAACCATTGGTGCTGCACGTGCTTTACACATGGAAGATAAAATTGGCTCTTTAGAAGTCGGTAAATTGGCTGATATCATTGTTATTGATACTAAAGCACCTAATATGATCCCTGTTTATAATCCATATTCTGCGTTAGTGTATTCCGCTTATGCGACCAATGTTAAACACTCAGTGGTTGATGGTAAGTTGCTAATGGAAGATCGTAACATTCTAACGATTAATGAAAAAACAGTCCGTGATGAAGCATTAAAGTTTGCTGATATTGTTCGTAAAACCGTGATTGATAGCGGCGAAATCGTTCAATAATGACAAGATAAACCCCAAAAATAAAAAGAGTGTGAAAGCACTCTTTTTTTATCTTCATATCACATAGCATAATTTTTTGTTCTTTGTTCTTTGTTCTTTGTTCTTTGTTCTTTGTTCTTCAATAGCATAAAACCTAAATAGAATACAATCTCAATAATACTAGGGCGCAATTCTAGCGATACCTCTAATCGTCGGTTGCACAACCGCTATCATTTTCTGCATCTTTTCATATTGAATATCTTCAATCACAAAACCAGCATCAATAATAGATTGTTCGGTGGTTCGATTTAAATGGCAATTATCCGCTACGTGACGCCACATAAAATTAAGTCGCTGTTGCCAATGATAACAACTAGAACCAGGCTCGGCTGCAACATGCTCAAGGAAAATAAACCGCCCAGTAGGTTTTAATACCCGCTTAATTTCTTGTAATGACGCAGCAACATCTTTAACGGAACAACACACTAATGATACAAACACATAATCAAAAAAGTTATCATCCGTTTCAATATGCTCTGTTGAACAAGATAACACTGTCGCTTTAATATTCGGTTGCGAATGTAATTTTTGCTCTAACTGCATCCGCATATGTTGGTCAGGCTCTGCTAAATAAAGCGCTAATGATGATTTTTTAGGATACAGACCTAAACTCGCTCCAGTACCCGCCCCTATCTCCAACACATTACCGTCAACGTTTTCAAGCAATGTTCTACGCCACTCAATCAAACAAGCTTCTTCTGTATATTTCATTACTTTGTCATAAAATAAAGCGCTAAAAAAAGACATAAAACAATCCACAACGTTAAAGGGTCACAATAACACTTTCAAAGCGACAAACAGAGCCTTTCGAAAATCTTTATAGTTAACAATAAACAAACAACAACAACGTAAAAACTTGCTAATCATTGACGGCACAGATAACATTAACAATAGTCACCTATAGGCACATATAATTCAATGAATATTAAGCAAAGAATAACCACCGCCTACCGCTATATTGAACCAAATTTATTTATTATCGGGCTGCTTGGTAGCATCGGTTTTCCTGCTTATTATTTCATCTGGACTTATCTTTTCCCCCAACCTTATGAGAATTTACTCTTACGCTTAGTGTGTACACTACTATTTTTACCCTTTGTAATAAAATCATTGATGCCAAAATGGTTTTATCGCTATAAAGAAAAGCATTTTGTATTTAGTATTTGTTTTAGCTTACCTTTTTTCTTTTGTTATATGATGATACGTAATGAATGGTCGGTGGTATGGATAATGTCGTTCATGGCTGCCATTTTTTTATCTATTATGATTATCTATGATTGGCTACTTATTCTTATTTTTACCACAATAGCTGCATGTACTGCTGCTTTAATTGGCTATATGACAATGGGCCATATTGGGGCTGGTTTTCACGCTTCATATCTTATTGTATTCAGCTTTTCTTATTTCACCGGTATTTGTTTTAATTATCGAAACCGAATAGAAATTGAAAGTAAGCAATTATTTTCTCAATCATTTAGTAATGGCATCGCCCATGAGATGCGTAACCCCCTTGGTGCTTTATACGCATCTCAAGAAGTCTTATTAGAATTACTGCCTGACACTTTAACGACTGATCCGCAACATAATCGTTTAATTTCAAATGCTGAGGTTAGTAAATTACGAGATATCATTAAAGATAACATTTCAGTAATCAACAATGGGAACAACACCATAGATTTATTATTAAATTCTATTGATAATCAAAAAATATCATCACATTCATTCCATTATACTTCTATCAATGATGTCATTAATAATGCACTTAATGTATACGGCTATAAAAATAAAAATGACCGTAATTTAGTGTTTTTTCAAATAAATAAAGACAGTATGTTTTTTGGCAATAGTATTTTATTACGCTATGTTTTATTTAATTTATTGAAAAACTCTTTTTATTATAAAGAAAAAACTGATTTCAAGATCATTATTTCAGTTTATAGTAAACATAATGAAACAATTATTAGTGTTAAAGATTATGGTAAAGGTATACCATCAACAGCAATTAAAAACATATTTACTGAATATTATACTTCAGGGAAGAAGAATAATTCGGGATTAGGATTATCTTTCTGTAAAAAAGTGATTGATGCTTTTACTGGTTCAATTGAATGTTATTCGACAGAAAACATATCGACCACATTCATTATTCGATTACCTATTATCACTTCACCGACAATAGATAAAATTAAATATGATTCAATGAGTACGAAGAAAATATTATTCATCGGTAATCAACCGCAAATTTTAACCGACCTGAATCATCTTGCGTATTTTTATAATTTCACACTTTGTTATGAACAAATATACTCAGATAATATCATTAGTATTGATGAAAATAATTATGATTGTATTATTATTGATATAAATTTAATCAACAATAGTTTACTAAAAAAATTACAAGATCAAATAGATACAACCTCTATTAATATTATACTAATCTCACATAAGGATTATGATACAAAGATAATACCAACAGAAACATACAAGCCTTACTTTTTTGAATATGATCATATTGATACATTACAAAAAAAATTAACCACTCAATGTTTTACAAGAACAAAACAAAACAATACTTTATCATCACCAATAAATGTGAATAAAACAAAAATAATGATTGTTGATGATAATGTTTCATTACGTCTCTATTGTGGTATTTTATTAAAAAATGCTGGTTATGATGTTATTGAAGCAGATAATGGACTAACAGCCCTCAATTATTTACAAGAAATTACCGTTGATCTTATTTTGATGGACTCACAAATGCCAATCATGTCGGGTATTGAGGCAACCAAAGAAATTAGAACTAATATTCAATATAACTTACACCAATGTATCCCCATCATTTGTTATTCAGGCTTACTTGATGAACAGCATAAAGAACACTTAATAACTGTCGGTATTTCTGATTTTTTAGTAAAACCCTCATCAAAGGCAGCATTGTTAAGTATCGTAAACAAATGGCTTAAGTCATAAATTAACCGTTAAAAGTAGGCAACCTAACGGGTACCTACTTTCAAGTGTCGATTTTATTGTGCTATTTTACGACGACTATAAACAACTAATGACAACATCATAATCCAAAATAAAGACAAGCTACCACCTGAACTATCGCCGCCATGATCATTATTTTTTGGCCATTGCGTATTATAATCTAACAAATTAACACTTGCAGGCATTACTTCATCAGATGTAACAGCCACTAAATAAGTACCTTGTTTAGCATCCGCATTATCAAATAATGGATACACTTGATCAAAAGGTAACGTAACAACGGCAGTACGACTCCCTGCGCTAAACTGAATCTCTTTAGGTGCTAAAGCAGCCTGTTTATGGCCTTGTACTTTCGTTGCAACATAAACCGTTGCTTGCTGTGCGTTATCAATATCTTTACTTCTTGTAAAAGTGACTTCAAATTGTTGAGCATTGATATCTTCACGCGGTGATGCAACTAATGTTTGAACACCAGTTAGCTCCATTATTGCTGCTTTCTTTATTGCTGTATGATTAAGTAACGCAACAATATCAGCACTACCTTGATCACAACCCACCTGACCATTGATAAATGGTAAACCATTCGCTGAATTATAACTGGTAAATCCAGACATTAAGCTCGCTGTACCTTTTACATTACAGAGCTTAGTACCATAACCGTTTTGATAAAGTTCTTCTGTACTATCGGCGGTATTCGCTTGAGTATGTTTAGCACCAAAAGTATGCCCAACTTCATGAGCATAAACAAATTGATAGCGTTTATTAGTAACACTATCTTCACTTAACACCAATGGCACATTATTCATACTTTTGAGCTGATAGTCACCCACAGGCGAGCGAGCATGGCCTTTGGTTGTCGTTGACATCTTTGATGCGAAAGTCGTTAAAGTATTATTAATAAGCGGTGAACCCGTATCAAACATCAGATCAACATCATCAGAAACCTCTTCAATACTGGCATAAGGATAATCAAAATAACTAACCATCGCCGGTAAAAGAGTAATATCAACGTTATAATGAGCCCAAACTTTATTGGCTTGTTCAATATTTTGATAATGGCCAACAACCCACTGTGAAGCGACTTCTGTATGAGCAATCTCTGTTGGTAAAATTAATGGTGATTCAAAATTAGCAGCATTTACTGTTCCGGTAAACATTGCCAATAATAGCCATACTTTTTTATTTTGCATGAGTCTCCTTTAATACATCACTGTTGTGATTATTTAATTCAATATTTATTACGTATGATAAAATAAATACTACAGATGATTAAAACAATATCAAGATTTAATTAAAATAATACTTTCACTCTTCATTTTAATGTTATTTACCGTTTAAAAAACATAAAAACCTGATATCTAATAACAATTAAAATTGTATTATAAAAAACAAATAAGCCCACTAAATATTATTAGCAGGCTTAATACTATTAAATAAATTAATACAATCTATTTAACCGTTAAAAAATATTAACTATTATTATGAAACCACTTCAACTCTCATACTCATCAAAGAACATGCTTGTAATATAATATCGATTTCTTCATCCGTTAATCCACTATTAACAGAAAAACGAATTATATTTTTATTTTTTGGCGTTGCTGGTGAACAAAAAACAGAACCAAAAACATTCATGCTTTCTAAATGATCTCGCATCATTTCTGTATTTTCTTCATTACCTGTTTCAAGAGCAATAATTTGTGACTGGCTTTGAATCTTGAACCCAAGTTGAAGTAATCCATATCGTAATTTATTAGATTTTTCAATCAACAATGAACGCCGATCATCACTGTTTTTTATCACCTCTAATGTTGCTTGTAATACTGCAATTTCATGGGGTAATAAAGCAGAACTAAAAATCGCAGGACGAGCGACGAAGGGTAATGCTTGGCCTACTTTGTGACTGCATAATATTGCCCCTGCCCGATAAGCAAATGCTTTAGCCAAGCTAACGGTTATAAAATCAACATCATCAGTTAAACCTAATTGAGCAACTAATCCTGCTCCTTGTGGACCATGTGTCCCTAGTGAGTGCGACTCATCAACTAAAATAGCACAACCATAAGACTTCGCTAATGCAACCATTTCAGTTAAAGGTGCAACGGTACCTAATGTACTGTAAACCGAGTCAACTAAAATTAATCCAGGTCCATTACGCTTAATTAACTTCTCTAAATGACGAATATTATTGTGTAAAAAGCTATGAATCTGCGCTTCTGCAACCCGAGCCCCTTCCCATAATGACATATGAGCAAAGAAATCAATGTAAACTGGCGTATTAACAGGCAAAATTGTTTGAATTAAGCCCACATTCGCCGCCCATCCAGATTGAGACAATATACAATGCTCAAAGCCAGTATAACTCGCCAACTGATGCTCAAATGAATGATCATCTTCTTTATGTAAAAATATAGCGGACATAACAATGTCTTTTTTATTATTACTGAGCGACTCTATATATGCTTCTCGAATGTGATCATGATTAGAAATGGCAAGATAGTCATTACTCTGTAATAACACCCCATTTTCTGTTGGTTTTTTACCTAAAACTAAATGTTGTTGGTTTTTTCGAGGATAAATAAGTTCTTCAAGATGAAATTCAATTTTTTTTTATAAACTCAGGTAATGGTTTAGATGTAATATGATTAGTCATTACTATATTCCTTTTAATTAAAAATAAGGTTATTTACACAAGTACAAATAACAACGACATGTTATTTATAAAAATATAAATACACAACTAATTATTTTAGGTCTAAAAAAACGTTGCTATCCCGTTTGATTAATTATAAATAACCTATTATGAATTTTAATCTTATGAGAAACTACATCCAAAATAATCACACTAAGAATATTATGAATTATAAAGCAGCAATTTTTGATATGGATGGATTATTGCTTGATACTGAGCAAGTGTGCATGACAGCATTTCAACAAACCTGTACTGAAATGGATATCCCATTTAAACAAGGCATCTATCTCTCTATTATTGGCCGTAACCAAGCAGGCATTAAGCCTATCATTGAAAAAGGCTATGGTGATCTATTAGATTATAGTGTGTTCCACCCTCGTTGGATGCAGCGTTACCTTGCCGTTGTTGAACATCAAGCAATTCCAGTAAAAAGCGGGATTATCGCATTATTAGAGTGGCTACAATCACAAAATATACCCATGGTTGTTGCCACATCAACCCACAATGTATTAGCACATAAAAAACTGCAGTTAGCAGGGTTAGCTCACTATTTTTCACACATAACCAGTGGTGACGAAGTCATTAATGGCAAGCCAGCACCTGAAATATATCTTCTTGCGGCACAACGTTTACATATTAGTCCTGAACAATGCCTTGCCTTTGAAGATTCTAATAATGGCGTGAAATCAGCCATTGCCGCGAATATGACAGTATTACAAATTATTGACTTAGTTGAACCTGACACCGACACTCGTGCATTGAGGCATCATATATTCAATACCATGGACGAAGCATTAACGTTTTTAAAAGCCGTCTAACTGATTCGATAACACATGGGTTCTTTGAACAAAAAAAAGCCCACAGATATTAACCTATGGGCTTATTCTTACAATGGAATGTTTATTTCACTGCATTCGCTATTTGAGTCGTTAACTCACCAACAGCTGTTGATAATGCTTCCACTTGAGCGCTATAACCATTTTTGGCCAAAGGCACGCTAAACTCAAATGGATGCACTGCTTGCAAATCACCATTCGCACCAATGATCATCCACTCACCAGCAACCTTCGCAACACCGGTATATACACCATTAAATTGGTTTATACGGACTTGTAACCTCTCCGCACCTGTCGTTGACAATGTTGGTGTTAACTGTGTTGCCCATAATTGATGCTGCTTTTGACGCAAATCATGAGTGATACGACGCGTTAGCTGTCTTGCTAATGCTTCTCCCCATAAATTTTGTTGGGCTTCAACCATTTCAGTTGCCGACGTTTGATAAACCAAACCATTACCTGCTAAGTGCGCTGCCACTTCAACCGGGCGTACAATCAATAATGGCTGATTATTGGCGTGTGATACTGTTAGCGTCTTACCCGCTGGTAATAAGAATGTATTTACACCTTCAGGTGCGCTACTACAACCACTTACGGCTAAAGTCATAGCTGCGATGATGAACCATTTTTTCATTATTAACGACCTCCAACAGGCACTGGATCTTTTGTTTTCTCATCACCAAACACAAGTGAATTTGGTTTTTCATTTAATTGACGTAACACCGGTTGAAGTTCAGTCATCACAGCTTCAAAACGTGTTAAAGCACCTTCAAGATTCTGATAGGGTGCGGCATCAGGACCAAAACCATTGAGTGTTGTCTGAATTTGTTTAAGGCTCGCACGTACATCACCAGGTAATGCTTGCGTATCTTTTTGCTTTAACAACCGATCTAAATCGTTGATCGTTGTTTGCATCGTAGCCATGGTTTTTTCAGACGCTTTTAACGTTGCCGTCATTGAATTTAATGTATCTTCAACAGGCAATTTATTAAATTTATCCAATAAGTTTGTTAGCTGCTTTTGTACTTCAGCTAAATCACCCGTTTTAGTTGGGAATATGTCATAACCATCATATTCCAACGCGTGTATTGGTTTTTCACCTTTATAGACATCAGTACCAATATATAACGCGCCCGTCAGCAAATTACCGGTTTTCAATGTTGCCCGTAAACCTTGCTTAAATTCTTTTTCAAGATTTGCATGCAATGACGCTAATGTACCTTCATCGGTATGATCATAAACACGCCCAAGATCAATACGAACTAACACTGGAATCTGCTTGCTGGTGAAACCTTCTTGGCTTGTAGGTAGACGTAATGGTACTTTTTGAACCGTACCAATTTGAATACCGCGATATTCAATAGGAGCGCCTGCTTTTAAACCACGAATGGATTCACTAAATAGCATCACAAAATCAAGATGTTGTTCAAACATTTTTTCACGAACTTCAGCCGTATTATCATATAAGCGATAGTATGCTTTTTGCTTTAATTGTGAGCTGCCTTGATCATCAACAGGGGTCGTAAATGTCACACCACCTGTAATGAGCGATTCTAATGAGCCAATTTTGACGTTGAAACCTTCAGCACCCACCTTAACTTGAACACCTGAAGCTAAGATGAAATCACTACTAGTACGCACCAAACTATCATAAGGTTCGAAAATAAATAGTTGATAATTAGCACGTTTACTGTTGATATCAAAACTCACTTGTTCAACACGACCAACAGTAAATCCGTCATAAAGAACGGGATCACCAACGCCTAATTTACCCGCTTGGCGACTGGTTAAAATAACCCGTAATCCTTTTGCATCCGCAGGAGCAACAGGAGGGACATCTAAAGCAACAAAATGGTGCTTATCTTGTTTTCCTTCACCCGGCTGCATTTCTATATATGAGCCAGAAAGCAAAGTATCTAAACCTGAAACGCCCCCTTTTCCTATACGTGGCTTAACCACCCAGAATAAGGTGTCATTTTTAAGCATACGCCCAGTATCATTGTCCATCTGAGCCGTTACGGTAATATAACTATAGTCTTTACTTAATTGGACTTTAGTTACAACACCGACTTTAACATTTAACGATTTAATCGCGGTTTTACCCACTTCAATACCCGATGCATTCGGTAATCGAAGAGTAATCACCGGTCCTTGGCTATTAAGGTATTGAACAAACATCCAAATACCAATAGCTAGTGCAACTAATGGAACAATCCATATTGGCGACACTTGCTTCAAACGTTGTACTTTAGCCTCAGTCGGCTGGTTATCACTCATCATCTGCTTTCTCATTTATGTACACTAGGCACTACTGAATTGGATTCAGTAGCATCTAACTCTGAATCTTGTTTACACACTTTACTTTTAGATGTCCAAAATACTCGTGGATCAAAGCTCATGGCTGATAGCATTGTAAATATCACTACAATTGCAAAGCATAACGCTGCCGGACCAGGAGAAATTGCCATTACATTTTGTAACTGAACTAAAGCCACTAATATGGCAACCACGAAAATATCAACCATTGACCAACGACCAATAAATTCTGTTAAACGGTATAACTTCAACCGTTTAATTGCTATGTGGGTTGAATCATCCGGCCGTTTACCTGCACAAAAATATAACCATGCTAAAGTAAACATTTTCGCCATCGGAATAAAAATACTTGCCATAAATATCACTAACGCAATCGGCCACGACCCCATTTTCCAAAGTAATACCACCCCGCCAAGGATCGTTGAGCCTTCAGTTTGTCCTAAACTCACGGTATACATCATTGGATATAAATTAGCAGGAACATAAAACACGATTGATGCTAATAAATACGCCCATGCATACTGTAAAGAGTGATTGGCATTAAAAACATGCAATCGACTATCACAACGTAAACAACGCGCATGGTGAGTTGTCGGCATAGGATTTATTTGATTACAAGCATGGCATCCAACATGGTTGTTATCTACATGAGTATCACCATTATGGACACCGTCTATCGACTTCATCGCAAAAAACTGATCCCACAACCATGTTCTATCAACTAACGAAACACATTTAATAACTAATACGCTATAAAGACAAAAAGCCCAAAATGAATAGCCTAAGCCAATATGTGCTAGTGCTGATATTTTAACAAGGCTCACTAAAACACCAATTAAAAACACGTCAACCATTAACCATGGTTGGATTTTAAATAATATTCTGCATAAAAATTTAATCCAACGATGTGCATGATTAATATGACCAATATGCTTTACTTTATGGGCACAAAAATAAAGATATAAGACTAATACTATATACGCTGCTGGAAAAACAATTACCGTTGTCATTAACAAAATAGCTAATACACTATTTTCAAAATGTTGTAATGTTTCTGCTGCATTTAGGAGCGTTATTTGATGCCCCATCCCATTAACAGTAAAAGATAAAAATGGAAATGAGAGACTTAATGCTAACATGATCAAACACGCAACACCGTAAGCAACTGGGCGCTGAAAAGGCAAGCTAACCGCTTTTATTAATGTATGACCGCACCGAGGGCAAGTCGCTTTTTCACCTTCATTTAAATTAGGAATGTCAACGACTAAGCCACACTCTTCACACGCAATCATCATTGATTGTTGCACGTCAATCGCCTTTCGTGCGAGTTTAATTTCTTTACTCAACGTACATCACCTATGATAAAAAATCTGATAGTATAATTTACTAACATGCTAAATATCATTAAAAAAACAAACACCTGTCCAACGAAATATCGCCGACCAACCCAAACTACGTTATAAATAAGACTCATAGTAATAAACAGTATTTTTTATGTCCACTAACACATTACAATCACGAGTTATCTCACGATGAGACTTTATTTTGAACGGTATACATTATAGCAGTATTCTTAGTTAATATTGTATTACATTTAATCTCCATTCGTTTTCACTTATCGTCAATGCATAAGAAGGAACAACATGAGGCCATAAAAAGACAGTCATGTAACACCCAATCATTTTATACCCAAAAGACATTAAACCAGTGTTTATCACTACATTTAATTTAAAGTATGATTAATTGTTACAAATAAAGACTATTTATAAGTATATGAAAACATGTAAAATAATTATTCATATGTATAGATACATTATCTGATTAAAAAGACACCATCGAATGAACATTAGCCATAGTATTAGAAAAAAAATAACCCAGTACATTTTACTATGTCTAAGCTTATTAATCATATTCAACATTACCTATTGGTCATATAACCAATATAGTAGCATCAATAATTTACTCACAAGGAATAGAACTGTAACAGAAAATAATGTTGCTACTATTATCAGTAAACATACAAACTTACTCACAGCTATTTCTAATGATGATATCGTTAAAAATCCATCACTATTACTATCGCAACGTATTGAGTTTGTTCGCTCTTACCAAGAAGCTTTTAATATCGAAATATTAGGTATTAGTGACATAAATGGCAATGCTGCCACAACATACCGTGATAGCATGGAAAATATAAATTATCGTAGTTATTTCAAACAAGCCATACAACAAAACAAACTGATTATAAGTAACTTAATCTACTCCCCTATTTCTAATAGTTATATTTATATCATATGTATACCTTTTTCTAGTTCAAGCAATGATGGGGTTATTTTTGCTTCCGTATCATATGCTGAAATAAAAAAAGCACTGGCTTACCAAGAAAATACGAGTATTAAAAATAATATTTTAAATGAATGTATTGCTGGCAATAATAATTGTAGAAATATAAATATACTCAAGAGTGATAAACTTTATTCGTCACTAGATAACAATAAAATATCTCTTAATATTAGAAACAAAAAAATATTCAGCTATCATGCTATTAATAGTAACCATCAACTTGAACTATTAACCCTCCGCCCTCTAAAAAACACACCATGGTATTTAGTATCAACACTTAATTACAATCAATATCTAAACGAACGATTTATTTTTGTTATTATTAATATTTTAATATCTATACTGACATCAGTGGCTATTGGCTATTATTTAATGAAAAAAATCGCCGTTATCACATCACCTATTGATACATTTATCAAAGAAAGTACATTTATTGTACCGATGCAATCTGAATCAAAAAACGACAATATCAATATAAATCATCACTTTAATAATATTATCAATACAACTAAAGACGGTGTCTATTGCTCTCGTACCAATTTATTGAACCGTAAATATTTTATTCAACACGCTAATATCATGATTCAAAAACGTCATAATGACTTTGCTTTACTCTTTATTGATCTTGATAACCTTAAAACAATCAATGATACTTTAGGTCATCATTATGGTGATGATGTTATTAAGATGTTTGCTCAACATGTCACATCATTTTTTGATCAACCGAGTGATTTAATGGGTCGATTTGGTGGAGATGAATTTATCGTATTAACAGATAACTTCAGCAGTGAAATAGATTTAATCGCTAAATTACAATCACTTAATACTGAACTCAGTGGTTCAGTTAGTAATGGTAATATAATTATTCCATTTTCAGCATCCATTGGCGTTGCACTCACTGACAACAATACACGAGATATCGAACAATTAATTATTAATGCTGATAAAGCAGTCTATGACAGTAAAAAGAAAGGTAAGAATTGTTATAGCTTTTATGTTAACCATTAAAAAAGCCCCTAATGTTATTAGCATTAGGAGCCTTTATCAAATGGTTATCTTTTAATCTTGTTGCACTTCTGGTATTGGAAATAAGCGGTCATAAGCAATGTTATAAACATATGCATAAATAAGATAAAAAAGCACCATACCTATATCAAGAACAAAAGCCTGCCATAAGGTAACTTTTAGTACCCATGACAAAATAGGAATAGTGACAAAAAGAAGTCCAGCTTCAAATCCAAGACTATGAATAATACGGATAACAGTTGTTTTTACTGCTGTTTTATAACGACGATAAAGCATACGATCAAACCATATATTATAAATATAGTTCCAACCTGTCGCTAAAATTGAAAAAGCAATCCCTACTACGCCAACATGACTACCATCAAATCCTAATTGACTTAAGACACCCACCAATAAAATTAAGCCAATAATTTCAAAACAAACCGCATGGCGAATACGATCCAACCGCGTTCTCATCAAAAATTTCCTCAGTACATTTATTTTTTATAATCGATAGCTTTTGTGGATATCACTATAAATGTTTTTTTACTCTTAACAAGCTAGAATCCATCCGAAAAACGGATAGATGACCTATTTGTCTAACAATTCAGAAGCCTTGTAACAACGAGGAGCCACCGTGGTTGTCGATGCTAACATATTTGAATACATTGCTTTTTGTAACACTTCTTTATCGGCTTGCAGTTGCATAACTCGCTGGCGTAACTGTTCTATAACCACTTGAGAATCATGCTGTTTTTTTGATTTACGTTCTAATTCAAGAAAGAGTTCTTCCACATCAAGACTCTCCGTTTCAGTTATCTTTTGTGATGCAATCAATGTGTGTTGTCGTTGTTCAGCCTCAATCGCAAGCTGTTTTACAAACGAACCCATTTCATCAGCAGATCCAACCAAACGATTAAATATCAATAAAAAAGAACAAATTTCCTCATCTGTAGAAAAATTGGGATAACGTATTTTATGATCGATTTCAGTCCAAGCTTCTTCAAAAATAGTTCTAACTTGTACTTCTGTAAAAATACGTCGTTGCTGTAACTCACTGCCAAAGACATAATGTAATGACCGATAGCCCGCTGGGTGTATTTTTACTTTAATATCTTTGGGTAATTTGGCAAAAACTTCATCATCGCCACTTCTTACATAAAAAACAGGTGGCTCTTCATACTGCCACTGACTGATTAAATAATCATGAATCGCTAACCCATCATCTTTAAATAAATGTAATGCTCGTACCCCAATAAGGTCAGTAACAATTTCATCATAATTATATTGATTAATACCGAGATATTTAGCTTTAAACGTTACACTATGAGACTGCGTCTTTCTGACGATTTTCTCCATGAGATGTTGCGGGTTTTTTACTCGCCAGCGTACAGAATGAACATGAGAGCACTGCTGAATAATACCAGCATAGGATTCAGCAGTAAGATTCAACGCTTCTGTTCGTTGCTCATGACATAGCCCTATCGCTTTTAATGTCGACCACGTAATTGGGCTAGCTTGCCACTGCTGTTGGGTAATTCGATTATTGTGCAGAAACTCATCTTCTGTCAAAAGAGCAATACTCATTGCTAACTCACTTATTGATAAATAACACTTATATATAAACGCTAACGATAGATTAAATAATACATCGTATGTTATTTTAATAACCGAATTAAATTATGCCTTTTGCACATTAACTTCAAGTTTATACAAATTTTAAAATGATAACAAAGTTACCACTAATAAAATTAACCCATGATTGAATAGCTGGTTTTAATGACTCGCTGGTAATAATCATCAATCGAAGCCGCTAATGAAAAATGATAAAAAGCATATAACGATACATGGTCATATACCTCATATTCACTACGCTGCCAAAAATCGATATAAAGACAATCTTTCTCTACATCATGACCTATTTTTTTGATTACATCAGAACTCACAACAGACCAATTAATCATTCACATTTACACCAATATTATTGAATAATTAATCATGCCAAAAGCGCTGTAATATACCTACATTTTTTTGATTTTCACTATTATTGCAGTCAAAAACGGCACTTGAGTAACGCTTAATCGAGTTCTACTAGTCACTTTAATGTCGCTAACGTAAACTGAGGATATTATTTTCGTGCTCAATCGTTTAAGGATTTAGTCACAACATGAAACGTATTCCCACTAATATCATTACAGGTTTCTTAGGCGCAGGTAAAACTACCTCAATTCTTTCGTTACTGGCACGTAAACCTGAACACGAAAAATGGGCGATATTAATCAATGAATTCGGCAATGTCGGTGTGGATGGTGCTATTTTAGAGCAACAAGGGGCTATCATTAAAGAAGTCCCTGGCGGTTGCATGTGCTGTGTTGCAGGCTTACCGATGTCTGTTGGCATTAACGCGCTACTGGCGCAAAAACCTGACCGACTATTGCTTGAACCAACAGGCTTAGGTCACCCTAAAGAAGTAATCCACAAATTAACCTCAGAAAGCTACCGTAACTATGTTGATCTTCGCGCAACGATTACTGTTGTGGATCCGCGCCATTTTGCCGACAACGTTTATACTGATAACGTCAATTTTCAAGATCAACTCGCACTCGCCGATGTGGTCGTAGCCAATAAAATTGATCAATGTGACGATTTTGATTTATATACTTTTCAAACCGCAATGGAAAAAGCTGAACCTAAAAAAGCATTAATTGCCGAAGTGGAACATGGTCGACTTGAGTTGGAATGGCTCGATATTGAACGCACAGATCGCCAAGCGCAACATAGTCACCATCATCATGGGCATGACCAAACTGAACCATTACCTGAACTAGAATTAGCCCCTGGTCAGCAATTTATTCGTAAAGAAAACCACGGTCAGGGTTATCACAGTTGTGGTTGGTTCTTTGCCGCTGATCAATTATTCGAATTTTCAAAATTATTCAGTTTATTTTCTAACCTCAGCGCTAATCGAATTAAAGCGGTGGTTAATACTGAAAATGGCTGCTTTGCCTTTAACGTCGTCAATCAAGTGGTATCGGTTAACGAACTCTCACTTGAAGGCTTTGAATCACGCATTGAAGTAATTGATAACGAGATCCTACCGTGGGATGAACTAGAGAATATTCTATGTTCGATTACAGCCAATACTGTCGCTAAATAATCCCATTTATTAGCACTTATCGATCCATTGCTTATACCGATTGCAGTAATAGTGAGAATTTTTATCACTTTACTGCTAGGTTATAAAATAGAGCTCATAAAAAGAAGGGAGCACAGATGCTAAACCCTAATACTGCTAAAACAGTCATTGATCACGCGCTATTTCTTGGTGCTGACTTTGCTGAGTTATTTGTCGAGCACCACCAATCCAGTTCAGTCCAACTTATCTCTGCTGAGATTGATAAAGTCAATTCAGGCATTGATTTTGGTATTGGTATCCGCCTATTCTTTGGGCATAAAGTCCTCTACGGTTACACCAATAGCACTGATGAAGAAGAATTAAAACGTGTTACTTCTTTACTGGCTGCAAAAGATAAACGCGACCAAATATTAACGGC
>SAMEA5043655__coassemble_134_pt1 | contig 16708 bp, 13 predicted proteins | sample SAMEA5043655__metabat2_low_PE_001 | metagenome-assembled genome bin SAMEA5043655 (sample SAMEA5043655) | Gadus morhua
AACTACCAAACTACCAAACTACCAAACTACCAAACTACCAAACTACCAAACTACCAAACTACCCAATATCTAGACCTGTGAGCGTATTACAAGCGTCACTTAATCACTGTATTTCCTGATCACGGCAGCTCCCCGCGTCATTCCCTACAGTGAGGTTACGAACGAGATAGGGAATCTACTATCAGTCTGTTGTAGATCTAATTGGTTTCACTTTTGTTGTAACTAGTTTGTGGACAATTATTAGTCTCCTCATAATCATAAATAACGTCCTAACACATGAGAGTTTCTAATGATAAATACGATTCCTAATTGAACTGGTAGAAAAAGGCAAGGTATCAACCTTGCCTTTTTACTTAAACCTTACTTATACCAACCGTCAGCCAGAACTTCTGCTTGCTCAAGAACAAGCTTAATGGCTTCGTCTGCTTTATCTGGCGGGTACTTCCAGCGACGTAATAGGCGACGAACAAGGTTACGCATTCGTGCTCGGACACTTTCTTTTTTTTGCCAGTCTACTGTTGCTGACTTACGTAATTGTTGCGTTAACTCAATAGCTAGGTTCCGTAAAGTATCATCCCCCAGTTCACGTACAGAAGCTTCATTCACCACTAACGCTCGATAGAAAGCGATTTCATCAGAAGAGAGGTTTAACCCAGATGCCATTTCAGCATCAGCAGCCATCTCTTTCGCCCATTTGATCAGTTCTTCGATTACCTGAGCCGTTTCAATACTACGGTTATGATACTTTTGCAGTGTTGCCATGATGCGATCTGAATATTTCTTCTCTTGAACCACATCGTTCTTCATCCGTGCTTTAACTTCATCACGCAAAAGCTTTTCAAGTAGTTCAACAGCAAGGTTTTTCTCTTTCATGTTCTTCATGTCTTCCAAGAACTCATCAGAGAGTAAACCAATATTGGGTTTATCAAGCCCAACCATAGAGAAGATATCATCCACACCATCAGCAATAATGGCGTTATCCAAAATCAGCTTTAGTGCACTATTCCGCTGTTCGTCACTGCGTTTTTTATCAACCGTTGAGTGTTTAACAAATGCCGTCTTAATCGCAGAGTAAAAGGCTATTTCGTTCTTATAACCTTGAGTCTCATCCATCGTATTACAAAGTGAAAAAGCTTTGGTCATCGCCGCCATCACATCTAAGAAACGGCGCTTACCATCACGTTCTTCTTTACCATTGCTATTAGTATGCGATAAACCTGATAAATGATTTACGGCTCCCGGTAGCAAACGTAAAGCATTAGTCTCAAAATCAGGTCGGTAGTTAAATACATTCCCATCGACTGGGGTTGAAAACATACCTCGAACTATATCAATTTTTTCCATTAATACAGCAAAGGCTTCGGCGGTATCGACGGTTGGCTGTCCTTTACCTTGACTGGTGGTATAGGTTTTAAGAGCTTTTTTAAGCTCACTCGCAATACCAATATAATCAACAACCAAACCACCGGGTTTATCTTTGAAAACACGGTTAACACGGGCAATTGCCTGCATTAAGTTATGACCTTTCATTGGTTTGTCGATATACATGGTATGGCAACATGGGGCATCAAAACCTGTTAGCCACATATCACGTACAATCACCAACTTCAGTTCATCGTTAGTGTCTTTATAACGTTTCTCAAATAGCTTTTTGGTCTTCTTATCATGAATATGAGGCTGCATTTTCGCTTTATCAGACGCTGATCCCGTCATTACGACTTTAATTGCGCCCTTATCGGGATCTTCATGATGCCATTCAGGTTTAATTGCAACAATTGCGTTATACAGATCGACACAAATCTCTCGGCTCATCGCTACAACCATGGCTTTGCCGGGAAATGTTTCAGTACGAGTGGTGAAATGCGTAACCAAATCTTGCGCCACTTGAGCAATACGAGGTTCAGAACCAACCAACTTTTCTAGTGTTGCCCATTGCGATTTGATTTTCTCACGAGTATCAGTTTCATCTTCCTCGCTGATTTCGTCGTCAACCAGATCATTAAGTGCTTCAATTTCATCTTGGTTGATGTTTAATTTTGCTAAGCGAGATTCATAATAGATGGGTACTGTTGCACCATCATCGACGGCATCTTGAATATCGTAAATAGAAACATACTCACCAAATACGCCACGGGTGTCTTTATCATCCATAGCAATAGGTGTGCCTGTAAAACCAATAAAAGACGCATTAGGCAGCGCATCACGCATGTATTTTGAATACCCAAACACATACTTAGAACCCGTGATATTACCGTCAGCATCTTTTACTGGAACTAACTTAGATTTATTACCATATTGACTACGGTGCGCTTCATCTGACACTACCACGATATTGGCGCGTTCAGATAAAATAGGATGCTCTGTTTCTTTTGCTAATAACGCAAACTTCTGGATAGTAGTAAAAATAATCCCGCCAGATTGACGACCTAATAGCAGTTCACGTAATTCATCTCGATCATCTGCTTGCTGAGGGATCTGCTTTAATGTGCCACTCGCCATACCAAAAGTATTAAACAATTGGTTATCAAGATCGTTTCGGTCAGTCACAACAACAATGGTTGGGTTATTCATCGCAGGCTGTTGCAGCAGTTTACTGGCATAACACACCATTGAAATACTCTTACCACTGCCTTGAGTATGCCAAACTACGCCAGCTTTACCGCTACCTGCTTTGATCTTATCTAGTCCCTTAGTCGCCTGAACTTGATACTTTCCCATGCTTTCAGCCACCATAGGCAGATCAGCATCAGCCTGTTTAGCTTTCACTGTGGCTTCTACTGCCGCACGAACGGCATGGAATTGGTGATAACCCGCAATCTTCTTAATAATGCTGTCGTGGTCAGTTTCAAACAAAATAAAATAGCGGATGTAATCAAGCAGTAAATCAGGTTTGAAAAAGCCGCGAACCATAGTTTCTAACTGAAACTCTAGCAATGGCTTATCATCTTCACCAGTTACGGTTTTCCATGGTAAGAAACGCTCTTTATTCGCAGTTAGAGAGCCGACACGCGCTGTCCAGCCATCACTGACAACCAAAGCTTCATTAAACACAAACAGATCGGAGATTTCTTCTTTATAGGTTTGAAGTTGGTTATATGCATTCCAAATGTCAGCATGATCATCGGCAGGATTTTTCAGTTCAATCACAGATATAGGTAAACCATTAATGAATACCACCACATCTGGGCGTCGATTGCCTTTTTTACCTGTAATGGTGAATTGATTAACCACCAAAAATTCGTTGTTTTCAGGTTCGTTAAAATCCATCAAACGAGCGTGAGTATGCTTGGTTTTGGTTTCACCATCTTCAAATACGCTGTAATCAACAGGTACACCTTCGATCAGGTATTTATGGAATTCTTGGTTACTTTTAATCAGTACAGGCGTATCTGGCGTACTGACAGTATTTACAACCACACTAAGGCAATCAGACGGTAAATCTGGATTGAGGATTTCTAAACGGCTAAATAAACGCTGTTTAAGAACTACTTGATGGTGATTATCACGCTCAGGTGTTACTCCATCAGGCGCGATATTGTAACCATTCAGATACAGATAACCTTGGTCAATAAACCAATTAATACATTGTTGTTCTAGTTGCTCTTCAGTGATCATGCCGTTCTACCTATACTAAATTTGTTACTAGCCGAATCGATCGCTAGATGCACGATTTTTTCAAGTAACGAATGATCACCATTAGGAGCTGGATACCAAATAGGTTTAATGTTCATACTTAATAGGCGGCCCATTTTTTCCGCTTTATCTTCTGGATTACAATCAGCTAACAAGGCAAAATGGGTCGGTATCTCAAAATGTCCTTCATCTTTAACTGATTTAAAGAGCTCTAATGTTCGGTCTTGTTCTAATGAACACCCAATGAATAGTAAGGAGTAACTGATATATATTTGCCTAAGTGATCTTGGTAGCTGCTTTGTAAAGTCAATCTCACCATCACCGTAAGCCTCTTTATACTGTGAGTCAGTAAAAACATAAGATTGTGCCTGCTCTGAATCACCATGTAGCTTCATTAAACAATGTTCACCTTTCAATAATCGATTGACAAAGCCATTATGCGCTTGCTTTCCATACATACGACCATCTAATGGTTTACCAGCATATCGCTCAAAACATTTTTCTATTAAACAATCGAAATTTGTCGTAACAATACAAGATTTAGCCAGTGCTGGTAGCAATTCAATAATTGGAGGAAAAACAGATCTAGTATCTTCATGATTTGGTTTTAACCGAAATTCAGTTTGAACAAAGTTTTGAAAAATATATTCATTTTTTTCGTACAAAACTTCAGCAACACGAAGGTATTGATAACGATCTAAGTCATCTTTAATCTCGGCAGGTGTTGTACCTCCCATTTGATTTGCCAAATTTTGGAGTGCTTGCCCCCAACTCGGATACCCCGCAGGTAAACATGCACCAGCTCCAATAAACGGCGCGATTCGTTGACGCTTAATAACATCAACTAAATCTAAAAATGACGAGAATTGATTAGAATCTCTCAGATGCGCCATTGCTTGCTGATGTTTTTCCTCAAGTTTTATACCATTCCACTTTGAGAGTTCATCAAAATAAGTATCACGCTCAACCCAATAAAGAATTTCACTGATATCATAACTAAACTTCGTCTCAGGTTCAGTTAAACTACTAATCGTTACCTTTGGCCCATCTTCTGCAATAGTAACTGATGCACTTGTGTTAATTTCGTTATTAAAATCCGTATGATTATTTAATTTAGACTCTAAATATTGCTCAACTTTTTGAATTAATTGATAGCCATCTTTAAAAGAATTATTCATTTAAAGCCTCTATTTTACTTAACTCGATTTCGCCGGAAAGCAATTTAGGCAGTAAGGTGTCACGTAATGAAGCAAGCTGTCGTGATTGAGCGAAGTTATTTTTAATCATTTGCAATATTGACGAGTATTGTTTATTCCATAGATTCAAAATATCTTCAGGTGGAAGAAGCACTTCCATATCACCAACATTCGCAAGACTTAAGTTAGCCTGTACACCTTGAACGATTGAAGAAATTGCTTTCTGTTGCAATCTATTCTCTCGCATTGCCATATAAACTAGAGGTAAATAGGTTTGTTTATTTTTTAGACGAATAAAAGCAACAGCCTGATTTGTATTAACGTTATCAAGATCTTGATCGACAATAGCAACCCGTCCAATCGTGCCTGCAATCGAGAATAATATATCCTCTTTTTCAAGTATTGAGCGTTTGAGTTTAGTCGTATGAATAGAATCAGGAATAGTTTCTAACTTACCTCTAAGAATCTCACCTTGGCCATTAATATCTTTTACTTTGATGAACCTAATTGATGGTTCATCTGTTGCTGATGCTAAGTCCTTTTTCGATGGCGTTGTACCTTTCGATATTTTTTCAGACAATGACTTTATGGTTTGAATTTTCCACCCTTCCGGAATCAAACCTAATTCAGACTCAACTAGCTTTTCTGGGAATAGCGAGGCAATAGCCGCATCCATGCCCTCTGGTTGCTCGCCGTTCATCTTGGCTTTTACTGGGCCAAAATCGACAAACCATGATTTGAAGATGGCTTGTGCCATTTGTTCTAGGGTTTGGTTGGTTTCTAAGTTAAGTACCAACTTTCGGTCGTATCCTTTAAGAATATCGACTATCTTCTGCTGTTCTGGCAGTGGTGGGACTTGAATAGGAAAGCTTGGAAGCTCCTTCAGAGCTATGCGATCAACTGTAGCTCCATGAATCGTCTTGGCTCGAATAATCTCTTGGAATGCGTTTGATTGATAGGCGTACAGTAAATATTCAGGCAAAATTTTTGTACGATCAGGTCTCAATAATCCCATTCGTCTTCCTAAACATGCAGTAATACCCGCAGGCATCATGGCAACCTCGCCGAGACGCGTTTCATAAGAAAATAAGATATCACCAGCTTCAGGTGTTACACGGCGTGTCCATTTAGCGAAATCTACGTCACTTAAGTGAGCTGATTTCGACAAATCTAATTTGCCATTTTCCAAACTAGAGATACTTAAAAAATAAGGGCCAGACTCAATTTTTTTTGGCGTTGCATGTGGGCCGTCAAATACTTTCGCAATGTCGCCAATAGTAAGCATACGATTAAAGCTCATAACCTAGCCCCGCTAGGTTCTTTTTGATTTCAGCCTCTAGCGTTGCTGATTCTGCAAACTGCTCGCTCAATTTAGTCGTTAGCGTTGCCATTTTCTCACCAAACGGAATGCCATCGTCTAGTTCTTCGGTTGCGCCAACGTAACGTCCCGGAGTCAGCACAAAGTCGTGCTTGGTGATTTCTGCTAGCGTTGCTGATTTGCAGAAACCCGCTTGGTCTTCGTAAGCGATGCCATTGACTTCTGCGCCTGTTTTCCATGCATGGTAAAGGTCAGCCACTTTCTCAATGTCATCACGGGTGAAATCACGCAGAACACGGTCTTTCATGTAGCCAAGGTTACGTGCATCAATAAATAGCACTTCACCTTTACGAGCACGTAGTTTACGACCCGCTTTATCAGTGCGAGCTGTCTTGTTCTTGGTTAAGAACCAAATACACGCAGGGATCTGAGTGTTAGTAAACAGTTGACCGGGTAGCGCCACCATACATTCAATCAAATCATTCTCGATTAATGCCTGACGGATAGTACCTTCATTGTTGGTACTTGAACTCATTGAACCGTTAGCTAATAACAGCGCTTGAGAGCCATCAGCAGACAGATGATGAAGCATGTGCTGCATCCACGCAAAGTTAGCGTTACCTGCTGGCGGTTGACCGTATTTGAAACGTGGATCGTTATCATCAACACCCGTATTCCACTCTTTCATGTTGAATGGTGGGTTCGCCATGATGAAATCAGCACGTAAATCAGGGTGTTGAACGTTGGTGTAGGTACTTGCAGGCTCTTTACCAAAATCGTAATCCAAACCACGAATAGCCATGTTCATCGCAGCAAGCTGCCATGTGGTGTGGTTGTATTCCTGACCGTAGATAGAGATCTTTTGCTTTTGAGTGATTGGATCAATCTCGTTTTTATTAGCGTAACGTTCGATAAACTTATCTGATTGAACAAAGAAACCACCAGAACCCATTGCTGGGTCGTACACTCGACCTTCAAACGGTTCAATCATTTCAACGATAAGCGTTACGATAGAGGCTGGGGTGTAGAACTGACCACCTTTTTTACCTTCAGCTAGCGCAAATTGACCCAGCATGTATTCGTATACGTGGCCAAGAATATCTTTACTGTTTAGGTCAGCATGAACAAACGGAATAGTCGCAATTAAGTTAATCAACTCATTTAACTTAGCTTGGTCAATTTGTAAGCCAGAGTATGACTTGTTAAGTGCGCTTTTAATCTTTGTATTATCACGCTCAATAGCCTCAAGCGCGTTATCGATTAAGTGACCTACAGAGGTGATCTTCTTAGTTTTTCCACCAATATCGAGATCGGCACCACCAATAACAACCGGGCCATTGTCTTGCAAGAACTGCCAACGTGACTCAATCGGTAACCAGAACACATTCTTTTCAGTGTAATAATCACGTTGCTCAAGCTCGATAGCGATTTCATCTGCTAACTCTTCTTCTGAAAAATTAGCAGGATCTAGGTAATATTCATGTTGAGGATTAGCTAGATCAGCTTTGATTTCTTCTTGGCGTAATTTGAATGCATCAGAAACATATTTAACAAAGATTAAGCCAAGTACCGCGTGTTTGTACTGTGAAGCATCAAGCGATGAACGTAGCTTGTCTGCGGCTGTCCAGAGCTTGTTTTCCAGCTCTTTTAAGAATTGTTGTTCTGTTTGTTTCATGGTGGTTTTCTGAATTACGAAATATTGCGCATATTCTACCAGTAATTACATGGTTTTCATTATTCTCTGCCTTACTTAATAATAAATTTATGACGTAAGGAGCACATTATGAGTGCTTGGAATAAAGGTAAGCGTATTGGGCAGAAGAAAGCGTTTAAATTGGAGGATAATCGTTACTATTAGTTACACTACAGTTCATATGCAACATTGACATAAATTGAAATTTAAGCGGATAATTATCTATCAATAATTATGAAATTAAAAATATGAATAATCAAGAGACAGCAGAACTTGCATTTAACGCATTTCAAAAAGCCTTAAGTAATAATCAAATTAAGACACAAAAAGGCGATATACATAAAGATATATTAACTCATCACGATACACCTCAAGGTAATCCACGATTTACATATGCATTAATGGCAACAGGAACGAAAATTAAATCGTCTTGCGTTGCTGTTATTGGAGACGCATATAAAGAAAAACCTTGTTTTGATATTGGCGTTACGACATTCCATAAATTTCGTAACCAAGGTTATGCCGAATTAATACTAAATAAAGCTATTGATGAGTTACGAAACGGGCTGAGACGTAATAATATCACTGAATTCTATGTCGAATTAAAAGTAGATAAAGGAAACGAAGCCTCCCATAAGTTGTGTCAAAAATTTGCAGATGAAATCATAGAATCAGAGAAAAGCACAAACTATCTAAAACTAATTAAGTAAGAGTTAGATCTATGATGGAGATGGCGTTAATACAAACAATTCAAGGTATCAGCTTCAATGTGTATTAATTCCAACTTCAACAATAATGATGTCTGAGCCATGTTAAGCTCGAAGGCACGATTAAATAGACCTTAGTTTCGAAATGAAAATGCGCTGAGAACTTCGGAGAGTTGTGATGCGTGAACACGATACAAACACACAAAATGAATAACAAACTATTGAAAACAACAATGGAACTATGTGTTCTACAGATGTACCAAATGCAATTGACTGTAGTTCTAGCAGCATACGTAGATATGAGCGAGGGGACTTTAGATAATCTCAACTATCTACTCAGGAACTTCATTGATAAAGAACAAAAAGATGACCGAAGCAACATAATCAAATGGTTATCAAAGTACACGGATATTAATTACAGTACGAAGAAAAAGAAACTGTACAGATCCCAAGCACCGAAAAAGTGGAACATATTTGCTGGTTTACACGATGAATTATTTTTGTCCGCAAGCTCAACAGATGAATGCTGTAAAAAATTCAATCTTCTGTCCTTGGATGATTTGTTTAGAGTCATTGACGAAGTAAATCGCGAAATTGAAAAGCTTGAAAAACGCAGAGAATCCTTAGGAAAAGATGACCCTCTTTATAATCAAATCAAGAATACTTTCGATTCAAATGACACAAGTATCAATGGATTCAAGTGGCCGTCGACTTTAGCATATGAATCTAGTGGAAACATTCCCGAGGTTGATTGGCCACAAGTTGGAATGTTAAAGGGAGTTGGTTACTCGGTTGGTGCTAAGGGGCTGCCTACTACGGAAAGGCGTGAGCTTTTATCTAACATAATGTCGCAGCAACTTCCTTACGTTATAAGTTATGCGTACCGTCAGGAGTGGGGAGAACCCAATACGACAGCGAGACTGAAAAAGCTCGCCAATACTATTGCTAATTTAGCTAAAAATTCCAAGCGTAGTCCCAACAATACATCGATAGCGATTAGCGAATGGGAAGAAGACCTCAGATGGCTAAAAGAAAACTATTATAAAAATAGTAAATACTCTTGGTCGTGGCCTAGTTAGATCGTCACCTACGCAGCCAGCTTAACTTTAACTCTAATTCGAGAAAATAGTTGCCAGCCTATGTCAGTCAAAGCAGCTGCGTAATGTCGAAAGCCATCGCTAAGCAATTAAGTCCCAGAGGTCATGCCCAAGACTCTACAAACTTTATCACAGAGGCTCATTCAAAACACCTTGGCAACCAGCCACGCCGTGAGGGACAGCCGATTTCGTATCATTACTACACCACACTGGTCAATCGTTGGGTAACCGATATTGGGTTAGATAAAACCCAATATGGCACACATTCCCTACGTCGAACTAAAGCTTCTTTGATCTACGCCAAAACCAAGAATCTTCGCGCTATTCAGTTACTTCTGGGTCATGCTAAGCTCGAAAGCACGATTGAATACCTTGGTGTTGAGATTGAAGATGCACTAAGGATTTCAGAGAGTTGTGATACGTGAGGAATTAATTTCCTCATATTAAATTTCTAATGAGGAATAGTATGGCTATTACGATTTTTAGAACCATTAATGGCAATGTTGTTCCGATGACAGTTTCAAGTGCTATTGATTCCTTTCCTGAAAAAAGAACTTCACGATTACCGAAGTTTGCAACATCAAAAATAAACAGCGAGTATTTTCAATCAGTTGAAGCATATACTATCCCAAATGCACAATGTCCAGTTTGTGGCGCTCTTGTTTTCTACTATGAGCATACAAACGGAAGCAAAGTATATTTTGAAGAATTAGGGCCACCATGGCCTAAACACCCATGTACAGACACCCCTCAGGCTTTACTGGTAGCACCAAAACTAATCAGTAAGCATGAACAGGCATCATTTGTTCGAAATATGAATTCGAGTCAAACAAACTGGATAAATAGCGGCTGGAAACCATCGACCATATTGTCACTTAAAGAGGTTGTCGCTGGTGTAGGCATCGCAAATTCAATAGAAGTAACAGTCGTTGTTACTGATACCAACGAAAGGATTAAATGTACATTCAAACATTCGAGTCTGAGAAAACTAAAACTAAACAAAAACTCTTTGAAAAAGTCATTGATTCAAAGTTTAGTTACAGATGATGAAAACGCGACTGTGTCTGTGCATTCTGGTGTAGCATCAATTGAACTAGCTGGAGTTATACAACGTAGACCCCAACAAAAAACGCATTCAGATGCTCCTCTTGAGCTGCATCGATTAAAGCTGACTGATGTAAGAGCACAACTACCAAACCCAGACGGAAATTTAACATTGCTCTTTGCAAAAATGCATGGGGTTGAGGTTATGCTAGTGTTTGATATGAATAATGGAAAACATTTTATCAGCCTTAATCAAATATTAAGGTCTAAGCAAATCAACCTTTCAATATGTTCTCGGTACATGAACCCCCGCTGGGGAATGAACATTACCCTCGAACTCAATACGGAAGCTCTGCTAGAACTACCGATACATGCAGCCTACGAAGCCAATAAATTCTTAAGTCCATCTCAAAAAGCTGAAAAAATTTCTGAAAAGAAGCAACGCTATGGTGGCAACTCAGCAGTTGCAGATGCGTTTGCAAAAGCACTGAAAAACACATAAGACTTTTCCCGAGATAGTGGAAGCTATCACGCTTTTGTCCCTGAACACCGTTATTCATAGATTTATTTGTAATTCAATTATTAAGCATCCTAAAAAACATAGATATGAACAAAACATCCCTAGCTAAAAACTCTTTCCATCAAATTGAGTGGAGTAATGACTCTCTTTATGCCAAATGGGGCGGAAGCAAAGATCTATTTGACCATTTTTTAAGAAAATCAGCAAAAAACAAGAAGAAATATCTCTGTGATTTATATATGGAAAATGGTGGCGACGTCCGGAATCTTCCATTCAGTTGGATGTCACCATTTATTAGTGAAGAACTTGCAGTTGAACTCATCAAGTTAAAGAAAAAGTATGATGCTATTAGCTCTGCTCAAGATGAAACAGAATTGCAACCTCACGTCTTCAAATGGCCGACTACTTTTGCAAACCATGGCTCTGAAGACCTACCCGAATTGCAATGGCCTAAAGTCGGCATACTAAAGGCAGTAGGATATCGAGTTGGATCATACGGTATTCAAAAAAATGAACGCATTGAGATTCTGAAAAACGTATATACGCAGTACCTACCTCTAATGGAAAGTGAGGAATATATTGCACAATGGGCAAAGCCTAGTTCTTCTGGAAGACTAAAAAAAATGGCTGAAACATTAGCTGCCTTAACTCGCAATGCTAAACGGAAAAGTCGAGATATGAGCGCTGCTATTCGTGACTGGGAAGAGGATCTACAGTGGCTTAAAGATAGATATTATGAACAATACCAAGACCACTGGAAGTGGCCGAAAATATAGAACTCAAGCGAGTAGCTAACTCGCTTTTGTCCCGAAGCGACTTAATCATCCTAATAATCTTTGTATTAGTTTTTTTAGGGCTAATTACCTCTAGCAAAATCTAACCTCCAGCCCGTTGAAAACAATAAAGGGGCAGAAACGTGTTACGTAAATTTGGTCAATAATAGCTGTATTTAACCGATCCGATACACTGTAACATCCAGATACAACAAAGGCCGCCTAAGCGACCTCTTAAATTGCTAGCATTTAACAGTAAATCTATTTATGTGCACTAACAAACAGTCTGCATTACGCTCTTTTTATTCACCAGTTTTTATATATATCCAGCCGAAAGCTGGCTATGATTTTAAAATTTTTTATTTTTTAAAATAGCGTAATTAATTAAAGTCATACCAATTACAAATAATACGAATGTCTTTATTGGAAGTACAGTAGCAACTGTGCCAATGATAAGACCACTACCTAAACATAAACAATTGTTCGAGAATCCATTCTTGCTCCTTTACGTACAATTATATTTCTTTAACTACACAATAGAAAAAGTAACGAGAAATAGCCTTAGCTAACGTAAATGCCAGACGGTCTTAGCTGATGCTTTAAATCTAGGGGGTTGAACTGAGTTAAAAGCAGTTGGGTAATAAGATGACGTAATAAAACGTCACCTCACAACGTAATTAAACTTAATAATATAAAGAGTCAAACATTCAATAACTCTTATTTAAAGGTTAACGAAAACTTGGGATAATCGCCGGTATCCCAGGTAGAAGACCAACCAACGCCATCACACCACTTAGCACAATAAACATAGTTCCAGGCAACACCCAACGGCTCATTTTACTAAGTTCACTGCTACGTTCTTTACAACCTACTAAGCCTAAGTTATCTAACAGCATGGTGAGAGACCAGCCAAATGCTGGGTTAACTAGCACTGAAGAAAATACAACAATCGCTGCCGATTGTGTGGTTTTCCCTTCACGCGTCATTTCCATTCCAGCTTCTAGCAATGGAACGAATACCCCAACAATTAGCGCAACACAAAGTACAGGCTGCCATATAGCTAAATCCATTGGGTAGCCCCAAACAGAGGCTATGATACAGAACAGAGCCGTCAGCAAAGCGCCAGCAGGAATAGGACGTTTTGCAATAGCCGCAGGTACGATATAAGTACCCCATGAAGAAGTAAAATTACTACCACCGAGCAGAGAACCGAACGTTTGGCGAATTGAAGCTGTGGTCATGGTATCGTCAATGTTCATATGTACTTTTTCTGTACGTTCTGGATAGCTGATTTTTTGAAACACTTGATGCCCTAAAAAATCTGGCGACCACATAGCCACGGCTAAAATAGCAAAGGGCAATACTACCATGAAATGCTCAAGCGTAGGTAAGCCTAGCATCCAGCCTGTATCTTCCCCCCACCAATACATAGGGTTCATATTGGGCAAACCCGGCTCGGTTTGAAAAGAAAACGGGGCACCCATTGCAAAAGCTAAAGTACCACCCAGCAAGCAACTAAGAGGTACTGCTAGCCAACGCTTACGAAAATGATCCAATAAAGCATATAAAATAATGGTGCAAAAGATCACTACAAAAGCAATATGACTCATACCTATTCCCTCAGCCCAAGCGAACAGATTTTTAACTTGAGAAGCGGTTCCCACAAAGCCAAGGTAGAGTAATAAACCGCCACACACGCCTTTACTGGTGAGATTTGCCAACATGCTGCCACCTTTACTGATAGCTAAGATTAAGCCAAACGCACCAATCAGCAACCCAAAAGCCATAGGATGCCCGCCGGCGGCAACGATAATAGGAATTAAAGGGATTAATGGGCCGTGTGTACCTGCAAGGTTAGCGGTCGGCAATAAAAAACCAGAGAAAAGAATAATGAAAACAGATGCTATGAGTAATTCATAACGAACATTTTCTAAAATAAAGCCTTCATTTAGTCCTAGAGCCTCGGCAAAGGTTGCTGCAATGGCTCCCACCATAACAACTTTACCAATGGTACCCGCCAGAGCTGGGATGGTATCTTCTATCTCAAATCGATAATCTTTAAACGGCAAATTGGGACGCCAGCGTTTAGGCGCCATGATTTGTAATTCGTGCTCTAAATATTGTTCTCGGGAACCAAATTCCGATCTTGGTTTATGTTGTTGGTCATAAGTGAGTTCATCCTCATTGATTTGAGGCTTATCTAGTCGTATATGTACGGACTCTAAAGTACTGCTCATTTTGATTCCTTTCGTTCAGACTCTAAGAAGTGTAATTCCAACAACGTTAATTACTCATGGCACGAAGGTTTAGCTCTGCTACAAAGAACTCGATGACTCTATATTATGTATAAGTTGAGTTATTATTAATAAGTGAAAGTTGCTCATTGTAAATAGGGGGTGGAACAACTAGAAATATGGTCGTTATTTGTTATAACCTCCTGAAGTTCACTATTAAATAAAAATAACAAATCAACCTACAACCAAAAGTAATCATTAAAGTTCAGTTGTTAGTACCTTATACCAAACGAAAAAAAACAAACAGTCTTAGATAGTTAGACATTAGTCGTAGAGTATGACTACTAGTATGAGAAACTGTAGATAGTATGTATCAATTGTCTTTTTTAAGTTATTATTTTTATAATACAAACGCTAGGTGATTATTTGAATTCAGATTTTGGGGCGTAACGCATTTTGGGGCAGAAACGTGTTAATTTTGAGTCATAGGAGATAGGGAATCTACTATCAGCACGTTGTCGATCTAATTGTTTTCATTGGTGCCTTTAATACTCAAAAGCGCGATGAATAGATCACGGATAGCTCGTGCCTTCCTTCCGAGATGACGGATAATAACCCTTAGTATAATTTTGATTTTAATATGATTAATTTGATGATTGAACGTTATTTTACTGATTCTAAATTGATATAAGGCTTTAGGTTCGATTGAGATTATATAAATAAGATTTGATGCTGAAGCGACATTAACATGCTTCAATCGAAGGATATATTGCAGAAAAAGGTATTAAGCTTTAGCTCGAAGAGCTGATGGAACAGGAAGGTTGTAAAATAAATTGCGGTATATAAATAACTATCAAAGCTTCTAATAAATTAAATGTATTAGAAGCTTTGCTACAGCTTAACGTTGTTCGTTAAACATTAGACACTATTTTTTTAGAAATTTTAGCTAATTTTTTGGCTTTTTTCTCTTTTGTCGTTAAAGATGGTTTCTTATTGCCTTTCTTTGTATCTAGAGACTTACTCATAATACTAACCTCTTATTTTTTTGAGGTTGGTCATCTTGGCCAACGACGGTTTAAATAGCGACATTCGTTTAATCTCGCTTTTCTCTAATATGCGCTTCCCAACTAAAAAATCAATGACATTTATGCAAACAAAAAACTTACTTTTACGATGGGATAACAATGGCTCTTAACAAAAAGAGGGTGTATTAAGCATCATTTTTTTCTGATGTTTTCGTACTATCAAAAATAAACACATTACGCAAGTAATTATATGAGAAGTGTGTTACAATGACGTGAAATTTTTACAGTATGAAATTAAAATAGAACAGAAACGTGGATACTCTTCATGGTTTTGTTTTATGCCGCGGTACAATATAGATTTAGAACTAAGCTGTTTTTTTATGTGTTTAAGTTCATATTTTTCAATATGTTACGCTCCAATTTTAATTATGTCTCACTGTAAATTTCCGTTGTCTGATATCAACTCATTCCTATTATATTAATCTTTAATTTCAACGAATTGGTTATTTGTCAGCATAAGCTAGATTTGTATATTTAAATCAATAAGGTAAACCATGACCATGACTAAGCCTACAGCGAAAGAACCTAAATTATCAATTGACACTAAACCTAAGAAAAAAAAGCCATTAACAGTAAATCAACGCACAGTCAGTATTCGTGAACGTATTGAAAACATTAAAGCTCAACAAGCATGGGATAAGGAATGGGAGTATGACGAATAATCTGGAGTTAATGAATAAAATTAATACTGTTTTATTATTGCATTCCCCGTGTTTAACGCACTGGGAACGTGATTATTTGAGTAATCTCAATCAAACCGTTATCAATCATGGCGAGTTATCTGAGAAACAATTAGATTTATTTAGCAAAATATTATCTCGTCGAAAAATAGTTAACGTTTAATAGCATATTCCTTGTAAATATAACCGATTGTTTCAAGGGGGCTGTTATTCGAATTATGAATTTTAACTATCGTTATTCTCTACCGTGATCATTGAGCATGATAGGCAACTTATTTCTCCGTATGTGTATTATTTAGATGTGAATATTTATGGATACATCGTACTAAAGAGTCATCTAAATAATTTTAGATGGCTCTTTTTGTTGTTGGTCTGTAAATTAAACACCATTATTTTAGCAATGATGGTTCGCTTAAAGAGCCAGCAAAGACGCTGATCTGTTGTTTCAGATATTTTGTTCATTATTGAATATAACAGCGATTTTATCCCCCATTTTTCATGCTTCGTTATGGTTTAATCAGGCACTAGCATGTCTTACTTTTGATTATCAATATATAGCGTTGGCATTCAATCAGATAATAATATCCTGCTCTATTTGTATACCGCATTTAACTGGGAAGATCCCTTTGTTGATATTATATTAAATCAAAATAGCGTATTAATAATGTCATACTACCGTGGTGAAAACAGCAATGTATTGGAATGTTTAAATAAAAACGTCAGGTTTG